>CAJDTL010000026.1_pt1 | contig 79437 bp, 71 predicted proteins | sample 7389871 | NCBI WGS metagenome assembly CAJDTL01 (sample SAMEA7055650, study PRJEB34461) | soil metagenome | biome: terrestrial ecosystem; feature: Peninsula; material: soil | place: Antarctica | collected 2016 | reverse complement strand
ATTGACCGTGATCTTGCGTCGGCTCAGTGGAATACCGGAATTATGTGCCGCGGCCCGGATCCGCTCCTTAGCCTCATTCAGGGATGCGTCCGGCAGGCCAAGGAGGACAAAGTTCGGCAGCGTCTGCCCAATGTCCGCTTCGACTTCAACTATGTGACCTTCCAACCCGACCAGCGCGACCGAGAAGGCCCGTCCCATGGACACCTAACCCACGCCCTTGAGGTATTCCAGCACGGGTTCCACATCGCCGCAGTCCAGCACCGCGATGGCGTCAATGCGCAGAGCGGCCGGAACGACGCAGTGGTCACGGGACCACAGCACCCCCAAGGTGCGCAGCCGGGTTAATTTGGCCGGGGTGATCGCCTCAAACGGATGGCCGAAGTGCAGGGACCGGCGCGTCTTGACCTCGGCAATGACCAACGTCTCGCTATCGATGGCCACCAGGTCAATTTCACGCTTGGGACAGCGCCAGTTCCGGTCGATCACCCTGATTCCCCGGTCTTCGAGAACATCGGCGGCCAACATCTCACCGCGCCGACCGAGCAAATCCTTGGCTCTCATGAGCACCTCCACCACCAGCCTGGAGCGCCGCCGTGAACAGGAGAAGATCAGCAGCGGCTTATGTGGGCAACTGACCTCCGCACGGCGGCGGTGGAGGAACAGACATGACCGAAAACCGCACAGCCGTAATGCCGCGCTAATGTGCAACGCGGACTCGGCCGCACTGATTCGGCCGACGGCAGCAACGGACGCTCCAATGTTTGTCAACCCCCACAGAGGGCGCCGGATGAGATGCGGCGGTGGTTTCCATGACGCGGTACGGCGACGCCGACGTTATCGCCTTGGGCAAAGCAGCGTTGACAAACCGAAACTGGCCTCACCGCATACGGAACAACCTGGCCCTCGCTGAGCTCGACACCAGGCTCTTCGCCCCTGTAGTGGACGTCAAGGATCGGGAACTGGAACTTCCTGCATGAGGCATACACCGCAAACGGACAGACCAGGTGAGCGCCGGTGAATCATGGTCCGCTCACGGTTGGAAGATGATTGGTAGGATCGACAGGAAGCGTGGGGTGCTCGCGATTCCATGCCTCAACAAACAACACCCCTCCCCAGCATGTCTGCGGACGAGCCCATCCCCACTGTTGGCCAGCAGCCGAAGGTCTCCGATTGCTGACATGATCGCGCTTCCACCGCAGGCGCATCCACACCACTATTCGCCGGCATAGCTGGCAGCAACGTCTGTTTTGAAACCCGAAACCTGCGCCAGCAGGCGAGGTTTCGCGATATTCAAGGCTACATCTTCTGCCCACATCAGGCCCGAAACCAGCTTAACGGTTGTGGTGGCTGAGGACGAAGGCTCCCAAGACGAGGACAACAGTGCGTGGCGGAGCCCGGTGGAGCAAATGGCATCAAATGTTATGGACTCTGACTATCTCTGAAGTCCTCGAAGCCATGATGGATACCGATGCTCAACCCGAAGGGGTCTGACCAGACAGCAGATTGACTTACTCGGGAATCTCAATATCGGAACCTTTGCTGAGATTCCCAGCCCCAGGTGAAAGCGGCATGGCAATCGACGATGGGGCACGTCGAGCTTTTGACGATCCGGCCTTGCGGAGCAGCGTTGAACATTGCGCAGAGTATTCGGGATCCTTGGCCTTGTAGCCGATCGCAAGCTGCGCCGTTCGCTCGCGCCGATGAAGCTAACTCGGGGACCCTGAAGCCGGAAAGACGGAGATTGGTCTTGTTCTACGACTCGAAGTCTTGCCTCGGCGCTGCGTAGTTGCGGGCCTCGATGAGGAGGATGACCTGGAGCTCTTCGGTGCCGTCGACGACTAGAGGAGCTTGCAGGCTCTCGACGATCGCAGGCTCTCCCTTAAGCAGCGTCCCGAATCGGTAAACCTCGCCCAGGGCTGCTTCTGTGGGGAGCTTGAGAAATGCTCCTCCCGCCGGCGATAGCTGGTAATTACCTCGGGACTCATCATCGACTGACGTTCGGTCGTTACTTACAAATACTTCGTTGTCTCTGAGTCCTTCCTCGATCATCATTTCCAATGCCTTTTTGGTGAGGCCCCCGCTTGGATAGCTGGCCTTCATGTATGCAGCTGCCAGTGCCCGGAACATCTGAGCGTAACGGAAACGAGCTCCCAAGATCACTGCCCGGTCGGACCAGTCTTGTGGCAACCACGCCCTGCGTCCCGTTTTCGCATGGAAAATCGCGGTCCGAAGAGAGCCATAAAGCTCCTCGTGAATAGCGTTATGGGGTGCTTTCGGTGACTCTGGCGCATAAGCCGCCAGATCAATCTCGTGGCGGATGACTCCCAGCGCTCTGCAAAGCCAGTCGCTATCCCCCTCCGGTTTTCCGTTGGCTTTCCGCTCTTCTGGGGGAACGACATGGCTGAGCAGCGCCTCAAGACCTAGGTATAGGTTGCGGAAGGAGTCGAAGAGGTCCGTCGATGACTCGGAGACGCGGTAGTAGCGCAGGCTCTCGAACCACACCTTCGGCAAGGGTGGTGGCTGGTCAATGACGTTGCCGTCTATATCGTAGGCCCTCCCTTGTGCCCTCCCCCTTGACGTGACCTGGTTTCGTCCGACGATCCGCAGCACCTGACCCTTCTGTGCTGTCCAGCTCACGACAAATGGACTGTCCTTGTGGGCCATGATCAGCGGTCGACCGCCTTGGCAGAAGTAGACGTCTAGGGCCTGGTTGGCAGCCTTGCGCGCGTTATTATGGATTTCCTCGAAGTCCACCCCGGGACACTTCCGCACGACGACGACTTTACTACTGGGTGGGATAATAGCCTCAGAACCGTTATCAAATCGGTACTCAAACTTCTCGTCGTCAGACACGGATGTCAGCTCAAAGACACCGGCCCCTCCCGTGCTCAGTTCGATTCCTCCGAAACTCGCCATGACTAACTTTGACACGAGTTCCTGAGGATGCTCGATGCGGAACCGGCAACGAGCTCTTGGCGCCTGGACGTATCCGCAACATAGTCGGTTCCTCCACAAACCGCGCCCTTGCCAATGCAATACCGGAGAGAACATATCCAAGGCCCTAGCCTTTGCACTTGCAGAACAGCGAAGCGCCCCACGAAAGGTTCATCATACGGATACAGAAAGGCTGTGCTGACGAGTTCTGACGTTGCCGCCGCCTTCTCACCCTTCTATGGACTTTGTCAGGGCATGAGGGGGCGGACGGTGAACCGTCCCGTCAAAGGAACCATTGACAGGATTCACCGCGGTTGACCTTCTGCGCCGCAAGGGCACGGCTCCTGGCGGCTCCGGATTGTCCCAATCATGTGTCTCATCCCGATAGTTTCGGAATCAGACGAAACCATCCTTGATGGGACGCCGGGAATCAAGACTTGTGATGCACATTGGTGAGGAGTTCGGTAGCGGCGTTCTGGGCTCACTTGATGTCGCAGTTGTCGGCGGCAGGTGCCGTCTTGCATGGTATGCGTTTCGAGACATCGAGGTTTCGAGACACCTCGGCGTTTGATTCAGGCGGAAATCGGGTGGAAGTGACAACTCGATAGGGCCACACTCCTCGGAACCAGTTTCGTGAAGGCTCTTGGTCACCAAAATTTCAGTCGAGCGTCTACATTTGGCGCACCTCGAACGAGGGAGGTGCGCCAATCAAGCGCACCTAACTTCTGTAAACGCCCAACAAGGACGATTGGGTGCACGCGCTGCATTTCCGCTACTTGCTGCACCCAATCGGCCCGTATGCGCGAAGGAAGCCCGGGGAGCTCCTCCGGCAGAACCCAGGAAGACGCGAGTTGATCGGCGTCCTCTTCCGTGCCAAGAGTGTGCTGCGGATCATCGAGATCATCCAAAATCAGCCCGCGCTCTCCTAAATGGCCAAGAACAACATGCGCCACTTCGTGCAGAAGCGTGAAGAGCACTTTGTCGAGGCGTTTTCCGCGCCCAGATAGGGCAATGGCAGGCTGGCCGTTCTCCCGGACGAACGAGCAGCCATCAATCTTGCTCGCAGGGAAAGCTTCAACGAACACAAGGGTGAGACCACACTCGGCGAACAGTTTAGGTAGTTGACTGAAACCGTCGGCATTGCGAACCAATTGAGACAGCTGGGGAGCTAGCATCTCGAGTGCCGGCTTCGAGAATGGGAGGGTCTCTTGCGATTCTGCGCGCGCTTGAGCGCAAGCGGTCCAGGCCAATTGCGTGGGCGTCAATTGCTCCGATTGATTCGTACGACGTGCGGCAATCTGCTGCGATGGGCAGTCGGTGAGCGTGTCCATTCTGTAAAGCTCTCGCAGTTCCTCTGCCTGTTCACGGAGATTTACCGACTTGATGATTCCGCGTCGAACGAGCACCGAGACAGGCGCAAGCTCCTTCAGTCTCGCGCGCACCACATTTCCGCAGTGGTTCCGAGTGCGGCGCCGATCTGCGCGGCTGACTCTCGGGTAATCTCCTTTTTGCCTGAGATGATCTCAGAAACAAACTGTGCAGGCCGCCCGAGAATCTCGGCGAACTCGGCTTGCGTCCAACCACGTTCATCTAGCTCGTCTGCGAGAAACTCGCCAGCGGGGAACACCTCGGCTCGCATCTTGGTACTCATCTCGGGTCTCCTTTCAGTGGTAGTCGACTAGTTCAAGAACAACCGCGACGCGACCACTGTCATCGGTTGTGAAGTTCAAAATCAATCTATATTGATCATTCAGGCGGATGGACGAAGTGCCTGATCGGTCCCCTTCGAGTTTTTCAAGCCGGAGTGACTTGACGGCGCGAAGGTCACGTTCGTCCTGCGCGGCATCGATCAGCTGGATCTTCTTGCGGTAGGCGCGGATGACTTCTCGACCCCATTTCTTCGGGTTTAAGTTCGGATCCTCCGCGAATCGACAAAGAGTCTCGTCTTCAAAAACGATCCGCACTTCCACCCCTTCATAGCTGGCCCCTGCCTTGCTAGAGCCTAGCGCAGTTTAAAAGTTAGTTCGTCTTCACCCGTTCACCCTTCCACTGATGCAGCATATCAAGCAATCTACCATTTAGGGAAGGGGAACCCGCCGATGACCAAGCAGGAGCCGCCTCGCAATCAAAAGGTCTATGCCCGCTCGACAAACTCTCGCCACAAGCCGCCTCCCCCACCTAATGCTCCTTCGAACGAGGTATGGAATCTCATCGATAGGTTGGTTGCAGAGAACCCGGATCTCGGACCATCGACAACGACCGAAACGGAATTGAAGCAGCGTCGCCGCGGTGGCGCGCGGCGACGGCGAAGGCGCACGGACTGGCGGCGAGTGCTCGATGTGTTTGCATCGATTGTTTGGTCCTTCATCGTCGTCAAATTGTTCATCGGCGACCTCGACCGGGTCATGCTCGCGGTCATCGCACCTCAAGCCATATGGATTCTCGACTTCAGATGGCTACTGGTTCCCCGGTTGACAGCTTCGGTGAAGGCGATCTCTATGGCCTACGAGGACGAAAGCATCACGCGTGCCATCGCTTTTTTGTCACGGAGGACGTTATGACGCACCACTTCCCGGCACCTCCCCTCCGCCTCAGCGTCTTCGCCCTTGACCTCGATACAGGCCAGCCCTTGGCTGAGCTCGTATGCTACGCGGAGTTGACAGTGGCTGCCTCGGTTCTGGCGTTGCCGACCACTCCGCTCGGCCCCCCTCTCCATGCCGCCCTGATCGATGCCGAAGAGAGCCTCGATACCTCGATGGCGGCCCAGCCCAACGGGGCCGAGCAGTGGGGCACCGCCCTGGAGAGCGCACTGAGCAGGGTCCTAACGACGGAGTCACGGGCACGGCTCACAGACCAGAAATCGCCGGCCGCTGTCCTGCGAGAGCTGCTCGGTAATGCCCTTCGTCAGACTGGAAGGGAGAGCCTCAGTGGCCTGTCGATGCGTGAGACCACCCGCGTATTGCAGGCAGCGGTGCGCGCCTACGCACAGGAGCACGAAATCGCAGTCATGCCAGAGGATGAACTTACAGACACCCTCTGGGCTTATCCGCTCGGAACCCTTGCCACAGATCACGTCGGCTACCTCTCGTTCGACCTGACTCGACTGCCCGACGATGTTCGCGACATCCTGGCTGATGCGATCGACGCGAGGATTGCCGAAAGGGATGCCGAACTCCCCGCCAGCCTGACGCTCTACCCGTCCGTAACCGCGGCGGCCCCCGTCGACGTGATGAGGCAGGCGCGCTTCGCCCAAGACGCGATAGTCTCACGCGTGGAAGCGCCGGCTTCGAAGCTGATTTCACGCGGGCAAATTCTTGGAATGCCTGCATTGCAGGCGCCCAGCCTCACGGATTGGCGCCTGTCCGGCGGTTCCTTCGCGGCCAACCCGAGTCGCCTTATCGGCGACGACGACTGTGAGGAACTCCTACCGGCCGGACTTGCTCTTCACGAGTACAACCTCTACCAGGTGGTGCGGTTAACGGACGTCAATGTAGTGCCGCAGGCCATGCAAGACCGCATTCGAGTCGGCGTGGTTCACGAGTTCCGTCTCTCCTGGGTGCCGATCGGCCATTCGCTGGGGCAGATCCTCTACAGCGCCCCGCTGGCTCCCGGTGAATCCGTCGACCTCGCCGTTGTCGACTGGTCGCGGCAGGACGAGGCCACCGCATCGAGGACACCCAGCTCGACGAGCGCTTGATTCACGACCAGCGGCGCGACCGGACCATCAGCGAGGCCGTCCGCGCCGGCATAGAGGAGTACCAACACGGCAGCCCGTTCATGGCCGGGGCAGCCGCCGCCGTCGGCGCAGCGTATGGCGGCGGTGCTCTCGGCATCGCTGCTGGCTTGGCCGGATCGCTGGGTGGATCGACGTCCAGCACCGGTGGGAGTCGGCAACTGGCAGCCGACACCGTTCAAAAGGTTACGGACAACGTTTCTCAAGCAACGACAGCCATGCGTGAGTTGTCAAGTACGGTCGTGGTCCAGGCGAGCCAGGCAGAGAAAGAGGTCATTCAAACAAGATTCATCGCCAACTACAATCACAGCCACACCCTCACGGTCCTGTACTACGAGGTTCTTCAACACTTCCGGATAGTCACGGAACTGGTCCCGGTCCGCCCTGCGGTGCTCGTTCGAACGCGGGACTGGTTCTCAGCGGCTGACGCCGACCGGAATCTGCTCGAAAACCGTGCCGCGCTGACGCCAGCCATGCTGGACCCAACGCTCGCAGACGGATTCGACGCCATCAAACGAATGCGGCACTGACGGGTGGTCGCAGACACCACCCCGCCGCCTCCTCCGGTTCCAAATCCGGCGGACCGACGATTCATGTTCTTTACCTTCTACCTCCACACCGGCGGGCTGGCACTGTCTAACGACACCAACCTTGCGCTCCTCGTCAGCGCGACCGCCATGGATCACTCCAGTGGAGTAGCAATCACTCCGCTCCAAAACGGAGATGGCAACACTAACGCCCTCGCATCACCCGGCTCTTTCCGTGAGACCGACAGGACCACGACCTTCGCCGCTAGTGTTCCGCCGGGAGCTGTCGGTGTCAGATGGGGCGATTTGGGAAGCATTCTGCTGGGCGTGCACATGGACGGAACGCCGCATATCACCTTCGCGCGGATCGGAGTGTTCGGCAGGGACTCGGACGGTAACGAGGAGCAGCTGTTCGACAGCGACTACCGCAGCACAGGCGGTGACTTGTGGTTCACCACCGGCTCCTCCATAGTTCTGCCTGTCCGCCGGCCTTCGGCGCCCTCGGGAGTGCCCGGCCAATCGCCAGAGGAGACAGAGGACCAGGCCAAGCGCATCGATCTACTTGACCACGTCCAGTACCACGCTGCCCACTACAACCGCTCCATGGCACTGAACGTCGAGAAAGAAGAACGGGCTCGTCAATTGGACGCTTTGACATTCCCCGATGGCTCCACGGCTCTCGACAAGGTCGAGAATCGACCCCTTGAGGTGTTGGGGGATTTCGTGGCGTATCCCTGCGCTGATCCTGACTGGTCCATCGCCATGAGAGACGCCGTGGCGGCCGCAGCGACGCAAGGCTCCCGGCTCCCAGCGAAGAACGGCTGGTGACGTTACCCACCCGTGGCGTCTTTGCCGAAGCCAAGCTCGGGCACTGCAACGCCTCCGAGGAAATTGACAACACGAGGTTCTGGGACTGGCAGGCGTCTCCGATCCCGCGCATGGCCTCCGAGATCGCGCCGATCGTTCCGGTCGCGCCACACAGTGAGGCGACCGCGGTCGCACCCACCGCGTTCCCATCCCCCGTGATCGCAGTCGTAAATCCGCCAGCTGCTCCTGATCCCGCCGGGCTCGCCAACTCCCTGAAGCTGCTCGGGACCCCGGACATCTTCCGAGACCTGTCCGGTCTCAAGGAGACGGCAGACATGCTGAAAACCCTTTCCGACTCCTCCATCAAGATCGCCGAGGCGGCGAACCAGGCACGAGGGGAGAATGGAACTGGCCTCGCATCGGAGCCCGGGACAACCGGGGGCTACAGCAATAGCTCGCCCAGCAAGACCGAAGCTCCCGCCGCCCATAAAGATCAAAGTACCAATGCCGCGAGCGAAAAGGCACAGATCGCAACTGAACAGGCGCGTCTTGACCTCGCTCAAAAAAGCCTGCCGCCATCGGAACAGGCCGAGGTCCGCAAGGCAGTCGTCAAGAAGCTAACCGCAGCGCCTGCCACATCGGCCACAAAGACCGTCGTGTTTAAAGCCAAGAACTACCTCAACATGGACATTGAATTTCCAGTCAACGTGCGCGTCTTTGACCACAAAGACATTGATGCCGCAAGCGGCTACCCGCGAAAGGTAATTGATTCTGCCTTCACTCGGGCCGGGAGCATCCAGGTGAAGTTCAAGGATGCTGAGCCCGTTATCGATGTTCAAATCGACGTCGAACCGCAGTCACTTGCTGCGGGCCTGCTCACGATCGTCGTGCCGAAAATCCGGCTGACAAGTGACAAGTTATTCGCGGTGGCGGCTACTCAGACATTCATTCAGGCTACCATCCGACAGTCGGTCCAACACGTCACATTTGAGCAGGAGGACGTCGACAAGGCTGGTAACGAGTTGGCCGACAAGTACGGCGCAGAACTGTCAATCGACAAAGTGCTGGCCGTTAAAGTGCTCGCCGAACAGGCAAAGAAAACCAACGTGGAACGCAGCGGCAGGCAGCTTGTCAAGTACGAGCTCGACCTGCCTGGCGCGGCGTTCACCCTGTCGGTGGCGTGAGGATAGATGTGCTCGGATACTCGCTGGCGAGACGGGCAGGCTATTGCGTCGCATGGGGTCTGACCAAGGATTTGTTGACATCTGACTTGTGAGTTTCTGGCTCGCAGGTGAAAGGATGTTGAACATGCCTAAAGCTTTTCCTGAAGAGTTCCGCCGGGACGTGGTCGCGGTGGCCCGCAAGGGCGAATCGACCATTGTTCAGATCGCGAAGGACTTTGGTGTTTCCCCCGCTGCCTTGCACCGGTGGTTGAGATCCCGCTCTTGTGGACGTCGTGGTGCTGTCCGGGGCATTGGAGACCGAGCATTATGAGATCGCCGTATACGAGACTCTGATCACCGCCGCCGATGCCCGAGGCGCCACGGAAGTGGCCGCGCTCCTGCGGGCCAATCTGGCACAGGAAGAATCCGCCAGGGACAAAATCAAGGAGTTTGCCAAGCGTATCTCCACAGAAGGAATCGCTTACCCATAGACATCCCCGGGGCGCCGACGGCGCAAACGGACCATGGACGCTTAGCCCACTCCCTTCAGATACTCCAGCACAGGTTCACCCACGCCGTCGTCGAGCACCGCCACGGCATCCACACGGATCGAGGGCGGGAAAACACCATGCTCCCGTGCCCACAGCACGCCCAGGGTGCGCAGCCGGGCCAGCTTGGCCGGCGTGATCGCCTCGAACGGGTGGCCGTACCGCAGTGAACGCCGGGTCTTTACCTCAGCAATCACCAGGCATGTACCGTCATAGGCCACGAGGTCGATTTCCCCGGTGCGGCAGCGCCAGTTCTGGTCGATCACGCGGATGCCGCGGTCTTCCAGATAGTCGGCGGCCAGGACTTCGCCGCGCCGGCCGAGAATATCCTTCGCTTTCATGAGCACCTCCACGACCAGCGTGGCGGGTGACCCGGCGCACCGGAAGCGCTCAAAGCAGAGTTGTGCGCAGTGCGGCCCCGGCGAACGGCAGTAGAGGACTAGTTGCCCAGCGGGCCGTCCTTGGGGATCGTCAGGTCATCGGATTTGACGAGTTCTTCGACGTTGACGTCCTTGAACGTGATGACACGGACGTTCTTGACGAACCGGGCCGAGCGGTAGACGTCCCAGACCCAGGCGTCCTGCAGGGTCAGGTCAAAATAGACCTCGCCGTCGGCCGAGCGTGCCTGCAGGTCGACGTGGTTGGCCAGATAAAACCGGCGTTCCGTTTCCACCACGTAACTGAAAAGCCCAACAACGTCACGGTATTCACGATAGAGCTGGAGCTCCATGTCGGTCTCGTAGTTTTCCAGATCTTCGGCGCTCATGATTCCATCATCCCTTACCCGGGGCCGCCTCCGCGGCGGGGTCCGTCCCGGCGGTCAGCCGCCAGCTCAGCCGGTGGTACGGCGACGGCCCGTGCACGGCGATTGCGGCGCGGTGCGCGGCCGTGGCATAGCCCTTGTTGACGGCCCAGCCAAAGCCTGGGTGGACGGCGTCGAGCTCAGTCAGCATGCCGTCCCGCTCGACCTTGGCCAGCACGCTGGCGGCAGCGACGCTCAGGCACTGCATGTCCGCCTTGATTTTAGTGAACACCGGAGCGTCGCAGGAGAGGACGACGGCGGCGCCTGCCTCTGCGCTCGGACCGGACCGCGGCTGCGTGGTCCGGTCCGGTTCCGATTCGGCCAACAGCGCCGACTCCGGTTTCGGAGCCTCGTCAAAAAGGCTGAGCTGCTGCTGAGTAATCCCCTCTGGGCGGCTCTGCGGCTGACTTTGGCACGGCGCTTGTGAGTGCGGCTCAGGATCGGCCCGGGGCGAGAGCCAGTTGTGGTTGCCGTCCAGAATCACGGCTTCCGGTGTGACCCCCGATTCGAGCACCTGCAGCCAGGCCCTCGTGCCGGCAAGCCGCAGAGCCGCTATCAGGCCGACGGCGTCGACCTCGGCGGCGCTGGCGTGCCCGACGCCAAAGGCCACGGCCCATGCCTTGATCTGCGGGACAAGTTCCACCCGTGCCGCCGGGGTGAGCAGCTTACTGTCCCTCACTCTCGCCAGCTCCGGCTGCGAGGACGCATCGATAACCACCATGCCGACGCTGACGGGCCCGGCCAGCGCGCCGCGGCCGACCTCGTCACAGCCGGCGATCAGGCGGTGCCCGTCGGCCAGGAAGGACCGTTCGAAGACAAGGGTCGGCGCGGCGGTTTTGCCGGTGGCCCGGTCCCCGGCGCGCCTGCTGGAAGCGGATTTGACCGTAGTCGGGAGAGCGGTCATGGCAACCTGCCCGAGGAGGGCACAGACGCCTCCGGAGCCGCGGCGGATGCCGGGGCAGCGGCGGCCACCGGGACAGCGGCGGCCGCCGGAATGTCCCGGAACACGTCCGGGTAGTTCCCTAGGATCGCCAGCCGGTTGAACGGCCAGGCAATCACGGTGGCGCGTCCCTCAACGTCCGAAATCGGGACGAAGCCCTTGCCCGGGGTGTCCATATGCGCGCGGGAATCCGCGGAATTGTTCCGGTGATCGCCCATGACCCAGAGTTCATTGGCCGGCACCGTCACGTCGAACGGCCTGGACGGATCCGCCGGCGGCGCACCAGGATACAGGTACGGCTCGGTCAGCGGCTGCCCGTTGACGGTGAGCTTTCCCCCGGCATCGCAGCAGACGACCCGGTCCCCCGGCATCCCGATTACACGTTTGACCAGATGCTGCTGTGATTCGTCCGGAACCAGCCCCACAAACATCAGCGAATCCTTGACCCAACTCAGCGGGCCCTGGGCCTGCGGCGCGGTGGGCGGCAGCCACTGCTGGCTGTCTTTGAACACCACAACATCCCCGCGCTCCAAGGCAAACGGCCGCGGAACCAGCAGGTTGACGAAGATCCTGTCGTTTTCCTCCAGCGTGTTCTCCATCGACCCTGACGGAATCCAGTAGGCGCGGAACAGAAACGTTTTGATCAAAAAGGACAACACCAGCGCGATCACAATGATCGTGCCGACTTCCTTCAACCAGCCCAGTGCGCTGCGCCGCAGCCGCTCGCCGGTCGTTTCTTCGTGATCGGGGGCGGCCGCCGAGTGGGCGCCATGCACCGCGGGGTGCGGGGAGGCAGAATGCGTGCCGTGGCTGTGCCGTTCGGATCCGACCGCGCGCCGACCGTCCGCAGCATTGTCGGCCCGTTTGCCGGCCCCGCTGTCGGCGCCGTTAAAGGCGTCGTCCGTGCCGGAGTCGTCCGTGACGGCGTCGTCCATCTTCGGACGGCGCGGCTCAGGCTCACCGGGGATGCCGGGGGTGTTCTGCGGCATTTACTGTGCATCCTTCTGGGTAGCCGGCGGTACCGGCAGGGTTGTCGGCGCCGTGATGTGGGGCGTTGCGTGCTCGGATGTGCTCCGTTCAAGGGGTCCGAGGCGGTCCAGCGGCCAGAGAATCCGGACCGGTCTGCCAATGACCTTTTCTATCGAAACCATACCGCCGCCGGGCGCGCCGAGCAGCGACCGGGAGTCCGCGGAAACGGACCGGTGATCACCCATCAGCCACAATTTACCCTGCGGGACCACGACGTCAAAAGACAAATCACTGGCCGAATCCCCCGCGAACAGGTAGGTCTCCGTCTGCGGCGTGCCGTTGATCTTCAGCCGGCCCTCTGCCGAACAGCAGGTGACCCGGTCCCCCGCCACGCCGATGACGCGCTTGACGTACACCGTCTCGCTGCCGGCCAGGCCGAGCCAGACCCCGACGGTGTGGGCGGCGTCGCCAAGGGGTCCCTTGCCGCTGTTCAGCGGGGTAAACGAACCGCGGCCGTCAAAGACCACAACGTCGCCGCGCTGGATCACGGCCGAGGCGTAGTCCGTGCGCGAGACCAGGACGCGGTCCCCGGTCAGCAGGTACGGCTCCATGGACGGCGACGGGATGTAATACACGTCCAGCCAGCAGCTGCGGATCACAGCGCTGACGGCGACCACCAGCACCATGGCCAGCACAACAAAACGCCAGCCCAGTTTCCTGGACCGGCGTTCCGTATGGGTCAAGTGCGGATCCCTTACTTCGCGGGAACGATATCGCGCTTTTCCTTGATCTTTGCAGCCTTGCCGCGCAGGTCACGCATGTAATACAGCTTGGCGCGGCGCACGTCACCCTTGGAAACAACCTCGATCTTTTCGATGATCGGGGAATGTACCGGGAACTTACGCTCTACGCCGACACCGAAGGAGACCTTGCGGACGGAGAAGGTTTCGCGCAGACCGTCGCCGTGGCGCCCGAGCACGAAGCCCTGGAACACCTGGACGCGGGAGCGGTTGCCTTCAATGATGTTCACATGGACCCTGAGTGTGTCTCCGGCGCGGAATGCGGGGATGTCCGTACGCAGGCTGGCTGCATCGACTGAATCGAGGATGTGCATATTGTCACTCCAGGCGAACGCCACGGGTCATTCGCTTTTTGTCACGGCAGCCGCATCCGGAGCCGGAAAGGCCCGCGGAGGTTTCTGCCGAAAGTTTGGTTGAGACCGGCTGCTCCGCTGGGGGAAAGCCGGTGTGCAGCTGCGCTGGTCACGCTCCCCCTGTGGCAGGTGCGGACCCAGTTGACACAGTGTCCTATTCTGCCACATCGGCCGGCGCCGCGGTTAATCGCCGGGCCGCCCGTTACCGGGCAGGAGTGTCTTCAACAAACGGTACCTTCGCCACATATTGCTGATACAGCTTGACGGCCTCCTTCACCGGCAGCCGGCCGAACTCCAGCAACGTCTGGAGCCCGTCGAGTTCCGCGCTGCAGGCCTCCGCAGCAATGACCTGCGCCGAAATATCCTGCGATTTGGACAAATTGGTGGCGATGGTGGCCGCAAGCGAGGTGATCAGCGCGGCCATGCACAGTAACCGCCACACCGTCGAGTCGTCCTCCAGCGAGAAGATGCGCTGGACGCCCGACGAAAACGTCACACCACCCAGGGCCGGACCGGCGGTGAGCACCGCGGCAAGAGCACTGCCGATAATGCTGATGTTGGTCAGCCGGTTGCGGCGGGGCCGAACGCGGCGCAAAAAGACGCTGACGTTTTCCCGCTTCTCCTCGATGCGGTCCAGCAGGTCCTGGCGGATCCCTGTCTCCTCCGGCATAACCGCTCCCTCCCTGGACTGCGTGTCCGTCAACGCGGACCTATCTAGAGAATCTCACGGGTGAGGGCATCTGTCACGGTTCGGCCGAGCGGCCAAGGACCCCCGGGGGCGGCTGGATGAGGCTAAGCCGGCCGCCGACGACGGCGTACCCCAGATCCGCCAGCGTGGCCCGTTCCGCTTTGGTCAGCCGTGCCGGGTCAAGGGCGGCGATCAGGTCCGGCCGGCGGTCCACGGTGCGGCGCAGCTGCTGGTCCCGGCGGAAGCCGGCGATCTTGCCGTGGTTGCCGCTGAGCAGGATTTCCGGGATGTCCCGCCCGCGCCAGGAGGAAGGCTTGGTGTACACCGGGTACTCCAGCAGTCCGTCCGCGTGGGATTCCTCCACGAGCGACTCGGGATTACCCACCACCCCCGGCAGCAGCCGGCCGATGGCCTCCACCATCGCCAGCACGGCCACCTCGCCGCCGTTGAGTACATAGTCCCCGAGGCTGACGGGCCGGACGGTGTACGGGCCGTCGGCGTTTGCGCCGGCCGCCCATTCCAGCACGCGCTCGTCGATTCCTTCGTAGCGACCGCAGGCGAAGACCAGGTGACCTTCCTCGGCCAGCTCGTAGGCCAGCGCCTGGTCGAAGACCTCGCCCGCCGGGGACGGCACGATCAGTGTCGGCTCCACCCGGGCCGGGTCCCCGGCCCGGCGGGGCTCCACGCGTTCGCCAGGGCTCACCTGGTCGACCACCGGATCGGAGACGGGAATCCGGTGGTCGCCGGAGGGGAGCAGCGATTGGAGGGCCAGCGCCCACGGTTCAGGTTTCATCACCATGCCGGCGCCGCCGCCATAAGGCGTGTCGTCGACGGTGCGGTGCCGGTCCGTGGTGAAGTCCCGCAGGTTGTGCACACGCAGGTCCAGGATGCCATCCTGGCGGGCCTTTCCGATCAGGCTCAACTCCAGCGGGGCCAGATACTCCGGGAAGATGGTGATGACATCAATGCGCATCTATTCGGCGTCTCTCCCGGCGGCACTGTCTTTCCCCGCTGCCGCTTCTTCGCCGGGCTCGGCGTTTACCGTGAACAGCCCCTCCGGAGGGGTCAGCAGCACATAGCCGCCATCGATGTTGACCTCGGGAACGATCTCCGCTACGAACGGCACCAGAATCTCCTCGCCCGCCGCGTTGGTAATGATCAGCAGATCCTGCACCGGCATGGTGTTCAGTCCGCTGACCTTTCCCACCACCTCGGACCCGACCCGCGCCTCCAGGCCCACCAGTTCGTGCTCGTACCAGGCGTCGTCGTCGTCGTCCTCCACCTCGTCGGACTCCACAAAAAGTTTGCCGCCGCGCAGATCCTCCGCACGGTTGCGGGTGGTCACCCCGTCGAAGGCGAGCAGCAGAATGTCCTTGTTCCAGCGGGCGCTGACCACCGTCAGCGGGCCCAGCGTGGCCGGCTCAACCGTCAGCTCGACGCCGGGCACAAAGCGGTTTCCGGGAGCATCAGTGAGCACCTGAACGGTGACCTCGCCCTTGATCCCGTGCGGCTTGCCGATCCGGGCAACCTGAACCTGCATAAAAACTCCTCATTGCTGTTGCCGGGCCGGGACTGTCCATGCGGTCCGCTGACAGCGCGGCGGCCCGGCCGGTGAAAAAGACTGGCCCCGGCACCATTATGGTGCCGGGGCCAAAATTCATGACTCTCATGCTGGAGACCAGCGGCGCTGCAACCGCTGCGTCCCGCAAGTGTTGCGGTGCAGCGACTCAGCGGTGACGGTCGGTATCGACGACGTCGACCCGTACCGGTTCGCCGTCGGCCAGTGCACCGATGACTGTGCGCAACGCGCGCGCCGTCCGGCCCTGGCGTCCGATCACTCGGCCCAGATCGTCCTGGTGAACGCGCACCTCAAGGGATTCCCCGCGGCGGTTGTTCTTGACGCTGACCTTGACATCATCGGGACTGTCAACGATCCCGCGGACCAAGTGCTCGAGCGCTTCGGAGAGCATTTTTACTCGGCCTCGGTGGTCTCTGCAGTTGCTTCCGGTGCTTCGTCCTTCTTGGCCTTCGTGGTGATGGCCTCCTTGACGATGACCGAAGACTTCTCGGGAGCCACGAAGGGAACCTTGGCGGCCTTGACACGCAGAGTGCCTTCCTGGCCGGGCAGGTTCTTGAATTTCTGCCAGTCACCGGTGATCTTCAGAATCGCGGCAACCTGCTCGGACGGCTGTGCGCCGACTCCAAGCCAGTACTGGGCGCGCTCGGAAACTACCTCGATGTACGAGGGCTCCTCGGTCGGGTGGTACTTGCCGATTTCTTCGATCGCACGGCCGTCACGCTTGGCGCGTGCGTCCATGACAACGATGCGGTAGTACGGTGCGCGCATTTTACCAAAGCGCTTAAGGCGAATCTTTACGGCCACTTTTGTGGTCACTCCTGGTTCTAAAGGGGGCAAACCCTGTGTCACGCTCCCGTGGGGCGGGCCGATCATTAGGGTTCTAAGGACAGGATCGGCACACGGAGAGAGGGGCCGCGCGGATCGAGTACCTTCCCATTATGCCAGATCAATCCGACCCGGGACGACAGCGCGGCCGGCCCGCCGGACGCTGGCTATTCGGACCAGAAGTACAGGTTGATCATCGCATCCTCATCGGCCCCGGATGCGAGTTCGGACAGCGCCCGGACCACCGGCTCGGTGACGGCCGCCGTCGTCGACATTTCCTCGGTCTGCGCCCAGGCCGCGGCCAGCGCGACCACCTCGTCCTGGTCCTCCAGATCCTTCAGCTCCGCGAAGACCTCCGCCACCGCTTCCGGAACGACAAAAAGCGTGTCCAGTTCAATGTCGACCAGGCCCAGCTCGCAGTCGGTCCCCGTCGCGTGGACGGTTTTGGCGGCCAGTTCGGCGAGAATCTCCACGTCCAGATCGGTCAAATCCGGCACTTCCAGCCGGGCCAGCCGGGCGGGCGGAGTTTTCCCCGCGTCCAGGGCGTTGGCGTGGGCCACGGCGCTGCGGTGGTCAGCTATGAAGAATTCCGAAAGTGTGGACAAGGCTGCGGCCTCCAACGTCGATGTTCTGCAGCCGCTGTGCGATGCTCAGGCGGCCGCCTCAGAGTCCACAATAACGCGGATCCTGTTCTGCCACGGATCGGCGAAGACCAGTTCCGCACCGGTGTCGGCCGCCGAAACGCCACGGTGGGCCAGCCGCGCGGCCAGCGCGCCGACGTCGTCCTTTCCCGGCAGCGCAATCAGCACCTCGCCGAGCCCGAGCGTGTCCTTGCGCGGCCCGGCACCGCGGCTGTTCCAGACATTCATCGCCATGTGGTGGTGATAGCCGCCGGCGGAGACAAACAGGGCCTGACCGTGCCAGCCGGCCGTCTTCTCGAACCCCAGCGTGTCCACATAGAAGTCATGCGCCGTCCGCACGTCACCGACCTGCAGATGGACGTGGCCGACGGCGGCATGCTGCTGCCGCTGTCCGGCCAGACCCGCTTCCGTGAGGTGCTCGTTGAGGTACTGCTGCGGGGACAGCGCCAGTGAGTCCATGGCCACGTGTCCGTCATTCCACAGCCAGGTGTCCCGGGGCCGGTCGTAGTAAAGCTCGATGCCGTTGCCTTCGGGATCGGTGAAGTAGAACGCCTCACTGACCAGGTGGTTGGCACTGCCGACAAAGGCCTGTGGCTCGAACTGCGCGGCACTTGCGACAGTTGCCGCCAGGGAGGCCTGGTCCTGGAACAACAATGCCGTGTGGAACAGCCCCGCCTCCCCGCGACCGGCGACGCGCAGGCCGGGCGCCGGTGCCAGATGCACCAGCGGGGTGCTTCCGCGGCCCAGGTAGAGACCGCCGTCGGCCTCCATGACGATGTCCAGGCCCAGTGCCTGCCGGTAATAGCCGGACATGACCTTCATGTCGCCCACTTTGAGCATCACGGTTCCCATGGCAAGCTCCGCCGGCAGCAGATCCTGCGGCGAAGGGGCGGCGGTCATGTCATGCTCCTGACGTTGTCGGCGGGTATCGGCCTGTGTGTGATGGCGTGTTTTGGGTCCATATCTGAGTCAATTACTTGAAGCTTCAATTTATTCCGTTGGAGCCGAAGATTTTCCTTACGGGACAATTTGTTCAGCTTCTGAGAAAGTCGGCAGTTGCGTATTAGCTCAGTCGGCAGTTGCGTATTCGGATTTTCTGCAATTGTGGCTCACGATCCAGCGGCTGCCGGCACGTGGCCGGCACCTCGCCATCGGTGATAATCAGGGCTTTGCGGCCGGAGGCAGATACGCATCACCACACGTTCTCCCAGAGAATCCAGACCGAGCTCGCGCTCATGGTCACGGCGCCGAAGAAGTTCCGGACCCGGCGAGCCATACACGGCGAAGCCGCAGCTGGCGTAAAACGGTGCATTGAAGGGCACATCGACGAAGGTGGTCAGAGTCATGGCGTGGTAACCACATTCTCCGGCCCACGCCGTCGCGGCGTGGATCAGCGCCCGCCCGATCCCCTGCCGGGCGAAGTCCGGCCGCACCGAGAGCTGCTCCAGGTGGGCCTGGCCATCGACTTCCTCCAACCGGACGAACGCTACCGCGGGCCTGCCGGCGACCATGATGTGCAGGGCAGCGGCGAACTCCGCCGGGGTGGCCCCCGGCGGCAACGCCTGCGCCAGACGCCGGCCGATGGCGTCGGTCAGGAGGGTGTCTGATTCAGCCTCGATAGCCGGCAGCAGTGAAAATTCGGCCAACGCGGCCGGACGTAATTCAAGCATGTGATGAGCCTACGACCGGCCACCGACAGTATTGCCCCTCTATGTCCGCTGATGACCGCACGGGGGCCCTCGCAGAGCTCGCCTGGTCGACCACCGGGAACGGACTCAAATCCACCACCGGGGGGGGGAAACGGCCGAAAACCCGGGGGCGGTCAGGCCCGCTGGGAGCGGAGGAAGTCCCGGATCAGGCGATCGCCGTCGTCGGTCTCCTGCGGATGGTGGCCGCCGGCGGTGATGCGGTGCACGGCGCCGGTGGAGGACAGGTACTGCGCGATTTCCTCGTACAGGGGCTCCCATCCGCCGGTCAGCACCAGAGTCGGGACGCCGGGCACAATTTCCAGCGGCGCCTCCCACGACGGGGCCTGCATCCGCAGCCGGTGCGCCTCCCGGCGGGACGCATCCGTCACCGGAGGCGCCGCCATGGCATGGGCAATCCGGATGAACTCCCCGCTGAAATCATCATCCGTCATCGCCAGCCGGCGGGAAAACAGCGGTTCCAGCCGGGTCCGGTAAGCCTGGGTCGCGGGGAGTTCGGCAGTGATTGACAGGCAGGCCGGTTCCACGAGGACCAGCGAACGGACGAGCGCGGGCGCCTGCACGGCGGCCAGCATCGCCGCGATGGCGCCTTGGGAATGCGCCACCACGTGGCCTCCATCACCCAGCGACTCGATCACGATGTCCCGGTCCGCCAGGAAATCCGAAGAAACAGGCTCGGCCGTGGCGTCAAAGCCGCGGCGTTTGACGAAGAGCGCATCATAGTCAAGGGCAAGGCCGTGCTGCCGCGGCCACGCGGCGGCACCGAACCTGCCGGAGCCATGGACGAAGACGATCCGTTCTTTGGTCATCAGTCCTATTTACTTCAGGAACTTATCGAAGCCCTTGGGCAGATTCAGCGACGACGCGTCAAATCCGTCGGCGCCCTGCTGCCCGAATGCGGCTCCGGTGGGCAGTGCTCTGGCCGTGTTGGCGCGCTTTTCCCCGGCCTCGCGGAGCTGCTGGGCGGCCTTGGCGGGGTTGCCGGAGCGCGCCTTCTTCTTCGGCGCGGTCTTGCCGCCCTTGCGGGCTCCGCCGCCCGGGGCAGCCATCCCGGGCATGCCTGGAATGCCGCCGCCCTGGGCCATCTTCTTCATCATTTTCTGAGCCTGGCCGAAGCGCTCCAGCAGGCCGTTGACCTCGGACACCTGGACGCCGGAACCGCGGGCGATGCGGGCACGTCGGGATCCGTTGATGATCTTCGGGGCCAGCCGCTCATGCGGGGTCATGGAACGGACAATGGCCTCGACCCGGTCGATTTCGCGTTCATCGAAGTTCTCCAGCTGCTGGCGCATACTGGCCGCCCCGGGCATCATCATGAGCATTTTCTTCATCGAGCCCATATTGCGGATCTGCTGCATCTGGGACAGGAAGTCATCGAGCGTGAAGTCTTCCTGGTCGGCGAACTTCTGCGCCATCCGGGCCGCTTCGTCCTTGTCCCAGTTCTTCTCGGCCTGTTCGATCAGGGTGAGAACGTCACCCATATCCAGGATGCGCCCGGCCATCCGGTCCGGATGGAAGAGCTCGAAATCGTCCAGCCCCTCACCGGTGGAGGCAAACATCACCGGCTTGCCCGTCACCGACGCAACGGACAGCGCGGCACCTCCGCGGGCGTCGCCGTCGAGCTTTGTCAGCACGACGCCGGTGAAGTTGACGCCTGCGTCGAAGGCATGGGCCGTGGTGACGGCGTCCTGGCCGATCATCGCATCGATCACGAACAGCACTTCGTCCGGCGAAATGGCGGCGCGGATGTCGGCGGCCTGCTGCATCATCTCCGCGTCCACGCCGAGCCGGCCGGCGGTGTCCACAATGACGACGTCGTACAGCTTGGCGCGCGCTTCGGCCACACCGGCGCGGGCGACGGCGACCGGGTCACCGGTGGCGGCCTCAAACTCCGAGCTGACGCCCGGGTGCGGAGCGAAGACCGGGATGCCGGCGCGTTCACCGTTGACCTGCAGCTGCTTGACGGCGTTCGGGCGCTGCAGATCCGCGGCCACCAGCAGGGGGCTGTGGCCCTGACCCTTGAGCCACTTGGACATCTTTCCGGCAAGGGTCGTCTTACCGGAACCCTGCAGACCGGCCAGCATGATGACCGTCGGAGGGTTCTTGGCCAGCCGGATCCGGCGCGTCTCCCCGCCCAGAATCGCCACGAGTTCCTCATTGACGATCTTGACGATCTGCTGGGCTGGGTTCAGCGCCGCATTGACCTCGGCGCCGAGCGCCCGCTCGCGGACCTTCGCGGTAAATTCGCGCACCACGGGGACGGCGACGTCCGCATCGAGCAGGGCACGGCGGATTTCCCGCACCGTGCCGTCAACGTCGGCCTCGGTCAGACGGCCTTTGCCGCGCAGGTTCTTGAAGGTTGCTGTCAACCGGTCAGATAGTGAGTTGAACACGCGCCGTGTACTTCTTTCCTCAGGTATAGCTCTGGACATGGCCCTGTAAACAGATAGGAGAAACACATCTGGGGACTCAACTATCTAGGGTACCAAGCGGAAGCCGGCTGCGGCTTCATTCGCGGCCTCCCCAAGTATAAGCGGCTGAGTATAACGAGCTGAAATATCCGCGGTTCGGTAATATCCACGGTTCGGTGGCATGCTGAAAAAATGACCGTCGCTAAGAGCACTGACAAACATACTTCCACGTCTCCGGGTGCCGGGACCGGGGGTGCCGGGACCGGGTCTTCCGAGATCGGGTCTTCGGGCCACGGCACGTCCGCACGTGTCACCGAAAGTCCGCACGGACACGCCGACCAGGCCGTCCGCACCCTGCTCATTCTGGGCGCTTCCGGAGACTTGACCGGCAGGCTCCTGCTGCCGGGTGTGGCCCGGCTGATCGCCGCCGGTCGTGCCGGCGGCATCACCTTGGTGGGTGCCGGCAGCGACGACTGGGCGGACGGAAAATGGAAGGACCGCGTCTCCAAGACGTTCGCTGAAGCCGCGTCCGAGCTCAAGCCCGGCGGGAAGGATGCACTCGCGGCAGCGCAGAAGGGCACCAGTTACCACACCCTTGATGTCACCGCGCCGGGCGAGTTGGCCAAGCTCCTGGCCACTTTGCAGCCGCCTATTGCCGTGTACTTCGCGCTGCCGCCGGCCGTGAGCCAGAAGGCGTGCGGCGTCCTGACCGCCGCCGAACTGCCATCCGGGACACGACTGGTGATGGAAAAGCCTTTCGGCTCCAGTGAGGCCTCGGCGCGGGCCCTGAACCATACTCTGGCCAGGCTGATTCCGGAGGATCATATCCACCGCGTGGACCATTTCCTGGGTAAGTCCACCGTCTTCAACATTCTCGGTCTGAGATTCGCCAACCGGCTGCTCGAACCGCTGTGGAACAGCAACCACATCGAAAAGGTGGAGATCGTTTTCGACGAGGCTCTGGCGCTGGAGAACCGGTCACGCTACTACGACCATGCCGGCGCCCTGCGTGACATGATCCAAAGCCATCTGCTTCAGGTCATGGCGATCATGGCAATGGAAGCACCCGCCACTCTGCATGAGCGCGATGTCCGCGATGGAATTGCCACCGTGCTGCGGGCCAGCAGCATCAATGATGACTTCACGGCCAGCACCCGGCGCGCCCGTTACACGGCCGGAAAAATCGGCCAACGAAAGATCCTGGACTATGTGGCCGAAGAAGGCGTGGATCCGGCCAACAATACTGAGACACTGGCTGAGGTGGAGGTACGGATCCAAAACTGGCGCTGGTCCGGGGTCCCGTTCATCCTGCGCTCGGGCAAGTCCCTCGGCAGGGCGCAGAAGGAGGTCATCGTCACCTACAAACCGGTTCCCCATCTCCCCACCGGGTTCAAGGGGGTGGACCGGCCCACACGGCTGCACCTCGGCCTCGGTCCGGACGTCCTCAAACTTGACCTGGATGTGAACGGCCCCGGCGATTTCTTCACGCTGGACCGCGTTGTCCTGGAAACGGATCTGGCCAGCGACGAACTGCTCCCCTACGGCGAGGTGCTGGACGGAGTGCTCAACGGCGACCCGCTGCTGTCGGTGCGCGGCGATACAGCCGAACAGTGCTGGCGGATCGTGGAGCCAACGCTGAGGGCCTGGCACGAAAACAAGGTGCCGCTGCAGGACTACCCGGCAGGTTCCAGTGGGCCGGCCGACTGGGAAACGTCACGGCCGCCGCATACATAACGACGACGGCGACAACACGGTGATCGACACCGACGACGGCGGCACACCCCAGGGGTCTACGCGGCCGCAGGCGGCCCTGGCGGCCCCTTGAGGTGTGTCGCCGGCGGCCTAGACTGCGGCAGTCCCGCGCTCTCCGGTGCGCACGCGGACAGCTTCTTGGACATCGATGGTCCAGACCTTGCCGTCCCCGGCCCGGCCGGTGTTGGAGGTGGAGACAATTACGTCGACCAGGTCGTCCACCTGCTCATCCGTGGCCAGGACTTCGATCCTGACCTTCGGGTGCAGATCCACCGTATATTCCGCCCCGCGGTAGACCTCGGTGTGGCCGCGCTGACGTCCGTAGCCGTGTGCTCCGCTAATGGTCAGTCCCTGAACGCCGTAGCTTTCCAAGCCTCCGCGGACGTCGTCGAGCTTGTCCGGACGGATGATGGCCGTTATGAGTTTCATGCTTCCACCTTCAGCTTGTTTCGGGTGCTGCTCTGACCGGTCGCTTCTTTGCCGTGGCCCGCTCCATGCATGGACAGCGCTTCGTCCAGCGGCTGGAAGCTGCCTCCCACGCGGCCGCCGAAATCGTAGGCGGTTTCCGCGTGCACGCTGACGTCCACGCCCTCCAGCTCATGCTCGACAGGGATGCGGAAGCCCATCGTTTTGTTGATGATCCAACCGATAATGAAGGCAACCACGAAGGAGTACAGCAGGACAGCAAAGGACCCGATGGCCTGCTTACCGAGAAGCTCAAATCCGCCGCCGTACACCAGACCGGTGGCGGCTGCCGGGGCCGTGGGACTGGCAGCCAGCCCGATGAAAAGCGTCCCGAAGAGACCACCGACGAGGTGCACGCCCACCACATCCAGAGAATCGTCATACCCGAACCTGTACTTCAGGCCCACAGCCATGGCGCAGATGGCGCCGGCCAGCAGCCCCAACACGATGGACCACAGCGGCGTCAGCGCGGAACAGGCCGGTGTGATGGCCACCAACCCGGCAACGGCGCCGGACGCTGCACCCAGGGATGTTGCATGGCCATCGCGCAGACGTTCCACCAGCAGCCAGCCCAGAGTTGCAGCGGCCGGGGCGGCCAGAGTATTGATCCAGGCATACCCGGCCACCGCATTGGCTCCGAGGGCGGATCCGGCGTTGAACCCGAACCAGCCGAACCAAAGCAGCCCCGCTCCGAGCATCACCAGCGGCAGATTGTGCGGTCGGTGGCTGGGATCCTTGCCGAAGCCATTGCGTTTGCCCAGCACCAGCGCCAGGGCGAGCGCTGCGGCACCGGCATTGATATGAACCGCGGTGCCGCCGGCGAAGTCGATAACGCCCAGTCCCTGCCCCAGCCAGCCGCCGATCGGGTTACCCGCCGCGTCCTTGTTGAAGTCAAATACCCAGTGCGCCACCGGGAAGTACACCACCGTGACCCAGATGGCGGCGAACAGCATCCACGCACCGAATTTCGCCCGATCCGCGATGGAGCCGGAGATTAGGGCGACGGTGATGATAGCGAACACCGCCTGGAATCCCACAAACGCGATTTCCGGGATTGTGCCGACCAGCGGCGCATTCGCCCCGGTATCCAGGACACCTTCCAGACCAAACTTCTGCAGCGGGTTACCGACCAGGCCGCCGAAGACATCCGTGCCGAAGGAGGCGGAGTAGCCGTACAGCACCCAAAGAACTCCCACGACTGCGATCGCTCCGAAGCTCATCATCATCATGTTCAGCACGCCCTTGGCCCGGGTCATGCCGCCGTAAAAGAACGCCAGTCCGGGCGTCATCAGCAGAACCAAAGCAGCGGAGGCTAAGACCCACGCCGTGTCACCTGTGTTCATGGTGTCTGGCCTTTCGGTAGAGAGGTATTGCGGCCGCCCGCTCGGGATCCGGCGCCTGGTGCAATGTGTCTCTACAAGATTGACCGTGCGGTGTTTCGTCCGGACCGGCCATGGATTGCCATTGTGTTACAACAGTGGCAGCCAGGTTAAAGATGCGTGGCCGCCATGTTTCCGGCGTGTAACGAAGGGTGTTAACCCGCTGCTCTTTCCACGGCCGACAGCGACAGTGCGACGTCGTCGTCGTCGGTCGACCAATTGCTGACGGAAATCCGCAATACGTCCCGCCCATGCCAGCGCGATCCGGACATCCATGAGGTGCCGTCCCGCAGCAGCCTCTCGGTGACCTGGCGTGTCCTCTCGTCGGAGCCGAAGCTGACACAGACCTGCGTGAAAACCACGTCGTTGAGCACCTCCGCGCCCGGGATCCGCGCCAGACCCTCCGCCAGCGCCCGGGCATGGCCGGCCAGCCCCTCCACCAGCGTCACCGTGCCGGAACGGCCCAATGACCGCAGCGCCGCCCATACCGTGATTCCACGCGCCCGGCGGGAAAGTTCGGGCACCTTTTCAGAGGGATCCCCGGGGCCATGATCATCTGTCATGAGGTAGCTCGTGTGGACTCCGAAGGCGGAGCGCACGACCTCCGGCCGGGAGACGATTGCCACGCCGCAGTCGTAGGGCACATTCAGTGTCTTGTGTGCATCCGTCGCCCAGGAATCGGCCAATTCAATCCCGGCCAGATTGTCTCTGTAGCGCGGACTTGCGGCAGCCCAGAGTCCGAAAGCACCATCCACATGTACCCAGGCATCGCGCGCATGTGCAACGGAGACCGACTCACGCATCGGATCGAATGACCCGGAGTGAAGATTTCCGGCCTGCAGGCAAACCAGCGACGGCCCCGGCAGGCGGTCCATCGCGGCGGCGAGCTCCTCGGGCAGGAGCCTGCCCTGGTCATCCACGGCCACCACGACCGGGGCAGCCAACCCCAGATACCCCAGGACCAGGTCGATCACCGCATGCCTCTCCACCCCCACGAAGACATTGATGCGGGGGCCTCCGGACAGTCCCTTATCGGCGAGATTCCAGCCGACACGGTCGAGAACGAACCGCCGCCCCGCCGCCAGGCCGACAAAGTTGGCCATCGTCGCTCCGGTAGTGAAACCGACATCGGAGCCGCTCGGAAGTCCGAGCAGATCGAGCAGCCACCCCGCGGCCGCTTCCTCGGCGGCGGCGGCGGCCGGAGTGGCGAACCGCAGGGTGGCGTTCTGGTCCCATGCGCTGACCAGCCAATCGGCGGCCAATGCCGCCGGGAGGGTTCCGCCGATGACCCAGCCAAAAAACCGACCGGACGGCATGGCCATCAGCCCCGGGTCTGCCAAGGCAGCCAGTTCATCGATCACCACCGCCGGGTCCGTGGGCTGCTCCGGGAGTTCGGCGGCAAATTGGGCCATCAGGGCATCGGCGTTGACCCTGGGACCCACTGGACGGGTAGGTACGGACGCGAGCCACGCCATGGCGTGAGCCCTCGCACTCTCCAGCGCGTCACCATATGCATCCGGCCGGGCAGACATGCCGCCACCCTAGCACCGGCCGGATCTGAAGGGAATGGCAGATAGCGCTTCGCTAATTCAACCCGCAGCGATGAGCTCCTTGGCAACTTGGTGCTGCAGTTGTCCTGATCGGAATCCTTGTCCAGTTCGGAATCGAGGTGCCGGCACCGACTCAGGTCACCCCAAGCTGGAACCACCCGGCCCAGCCGGACGATCCGTCCCACCAGGCGCTGTAGACGATGCCGTCGGCTCCCACGGTGAAAAGGTCGATGTGCTCCGTGAATCGTGAGATGGCCGCGATCTCGCCGCCCGGCTTGCCGATTCCGCCCGAGACGTTGAACCAGCCCGCCCAGCCGGTCGTGTCATGCCACCAGGTGCTGTAGATCCGGTTATCGGTGCCGATGACAAACAGATCCAGATGATTGGAGTACCGGGCGATGGCGGTGACGGGAGCGCCGGACGACGCGACACCGCCGGAGACCTGGAACCAGGAGCCCCAGCCGCCGCGGAGGTTCCACCAGGTCGAAACGATGCGCCCGTCGGCCGCCGTGCTGAAGAGATCGAGTTGGTCCGGAAAACGGGCGACGACGGTGATGGTGGAGTTCCGGCGGCAGGTCTGGCTCCCGATCGGGAACCAACCGTGCCAGCCGGAGCGCTCGTCCCACCAGGCACTATAGACGCGGTTATCCGTACCTACGGTGAAGATGTCGAGGTGGAACGGGTAACGGGCGATGGCGGTGACGGTTGCGCCATCGGCCGCAACACCGCCGAGCAGATGGAACCAGTCCGCCCACCCGCTCCGGGCGTCCCACCAGGTTGACATCGTGCGGCCATCCGAGGCGGTTGTGAACAGATCCAGATGGTCGGCGTACCGGGCCACGACATTGACCGTGGATCCGGGACGGACCTGCAGGGATCCAATAGCAAACCAGCCCGACCAGCCGGTGGAAGCGTCCCACCAGGCGCTGTAGACCCGGTTGTCGGTGCCTACCGTGAAGACGTCGAGATGGCCTGCATACCGGGCAACTGCGGTGACCGGAGAGCCCGCGCCGCCCGGCGAGGCGATCCCGCCGGATAAGTGGAACCAACCGGCCCAGCCGGAGCTCTGGTCCCACCATGTGCTCATGGTCCGGCCCGTCCTCCCTATGGCGAAGACGTCGAGGTGCTCGGGGTAGCGCGCGAGGACGGAAATGGGCGCACGGTCACGGGCCTCCAGCGTCGATAACGGACCGATGCGGTTCCAAATGACCTGCCGGCAGACACGGCAGAACGCAACGCCGAGGTTACGCATTTTACAGTCGTACTCAGGCCGGAATGCGCCGCAATGGAAGTAGTGCGCGCCTTCAAACGCCCCAGTCGTACCGGCCGGCACCGGGCTTGGCCGCGAATCTACCGTTGCACAGTCCGGATTGGACATGGTGGGCAACGCAGTCGCGGCGGCAACCGCCCAGCGCCATTTCAGCGTTGCGCGGGTGGCGTTGACGGTGACGTTGGGCTCTGACGGTTCCGTCGGCGGGTGATGATCGTGGCCGGTCTCGTCGCCGCCGGCGTAATAGGGGTACTCGTCGGCAAGCCCGAAAGCGGTGTGGCCCATTTCGTGGATGGCGATCTCGGTGGCGCCGCCGGCCAGCGAATAGGTGCCGATGGAACCACCGCTTCCGCCGTAGATCGTCGAGTTCACCACGACGAGCACTACAGTGAACTCGGGTACCTGCGCCGCCGCAACCTGCAGGGCAGTGGTGGCGTTGCAGATGAGCAGCCGGCGGATGTTGTTGCCGCCAAAGCTGGCATCGAAGTAGGTCCGGGCCGTTGCTCCTGAGCCGCCGCCCGCGACCGGATCATCGGCGCCGGAGTCGGTCGAGGTGACGTTGACGCGGAAGACATTGATGGCCGGTGCAAGCTCATCAAACGGTGCAGTGCCCCGGAATGCGGCGGCGAAGTCTGTGCAGGCCGTATTGAAGGCCCCCTGCTGTGCCGCGGTGAATCCCTCGGCGAGGAGGACGACGTTGAAGGCCCGGTTTCGCGGAGACGAACCAAAGATCTGTGTGCTGCCCTGCACGGTGCCGTCGGAAGTAGTCACGTCGCCATCTCCTTAGCTGGCCAGGTCGAGCGGGAAGGTGGCGAGGTCCTCCGGCCGCGATGGCACCGGAGCCCCTCCTCTAGCTGCAGCTTCCGTTGCCGGCAGGATCCGCACCACAGCCACCTGGTCGGCTGCTTCGGGCACCGGCACTACGACGGTGAAGGCGCCATGAGGCTTTTCCACGTCCACCCGGGTGATGGGTTCGCCGAGCTTTTCGGGGAACACCTCGGCCGTTCTGAGGAAGGCATTGCGTGCCGGCACACCGGAGAGTACGTCGCCGTCCGTGTTACGCACCTCGACATAGTGTCCGGGGGGTCGTGCCAGTGGAAGATCGAAGCCGGTGACGGCAACGTCCACACGATGCTGGGAGACGAGCGTGACCTCGTCGCCGTCGTATTCGAAGATCAGTCGGACCGCACGGGCCGGGCCGGCGGATTCTGTTGGGCTGTTTTCGGTCATGGGGACCGGTCTCCCGCTTCGGTGGCGTCCCGATGGCGCCGGGACCAGTGACTCTACTCCAGATTGCAGGTCCGGAACAGTGATTCAGCGCGATCGGAGCGAACAAATCGCAGCGATCCGGGATTGCGGCAGGGGAAGTGACGCGCCGGTAACGCCGTACATGTGAGCATTGCTCTACGGGAGTGAGCTTTGGTTCAACAACTTTCTGAGCAGCCGGTGACGAGGCAGGGGTAATTGTGGAAACGGCAGCGGAAAATACGACCATCGAAGTACCGGAGGACGTTTTCCGGCAGGTATACGATACTCGCGCGTCTGCCGGAAGATGCCGGCTGAGCATTGTTGCCGGCAGATAGACCGCACCGGCACGGCCGGGTAGGGAACCCGCCGGGCAGATCGGGACACTATGAACGAGTTACTGGCGGAGGCGTTTGTTAAGGCGATTCCCACGGCGTGTGTCGCCGTCGTCACCCTTCTGCTGGGCTGGATTGTGGGCAATCGGATATCGGCCAATTGGGACATGCGGAAGAAACGGCGCGAGCTGGATCTGGATGCGGTGCACCGCTTCTATTCCCTTTACGGCGGGTTCTTCGCTATCTGGAAGACTTGGGCTGCGATGGATCGCAAGTACGACTTCGGAGACGCCTGCCAGGACGTCCGGCTTGACCTCCTGAAACGGGCCGCTGCATTGGAAGGAAAGTGGGAGGCCTTGGCCGTCAAATTGGCCGTGGAACGGCGTTTGGAAGACAGTGACAAAGTGGCACTGGCTAAATTCCGTGAAGGTCTCCAGTGTCTGCGCGAGTCGATCGAGTGGAATGCTCCGTTGCGCGTCCGGCTCGCAGATAGTACTTTCGGCAGCGGCGAGGAATGGAAATCATCACCCTCGACAGAATCCGCCCGGGACGGCCTGCCCCCGCGGGCCGCCGCGTACACGGCCTTCAAGACCCTTGCTGCGGCCGTTTGTGACATCACGACCAATTGCCCCATCCGCAGGACACCCAAGCGCATCCTGGTACTCCGGAACCCGATCGTGATCAGACAGGCGGACCCGAAGGCGGTCGGACGTTCAATATCGGATGCAACGAACACCGCGTACCGCAGTTCGTGGTGGACCTGAATCCACCCACGTCGAAATTGAACCGGGAACTACTGGCGCTGTAACGAATTAAGCGCCCATTGCCTGCCCCGGCCGGCGGAGTCAGTCCAGCGGCGGAGTCAGTTCAGCAGCGCATCCACAAAATCTTCCGCATCGAACGGCGCCAGATCGTCGGCGCCCTCGCCCAGGCCAACCAGCTTGACCGGAACGCCCAGCGTTTTCTGGATCGCGACGACAATCCCGCCCTTGGCGGTCCCGTCCAGTTTGGTGAGCACAATGCCGGTGATATTGACGACGTCGGCAAAGACCTTCGCCTGTGTGAGCCCGTTCTGGCCGGTGGTCGCGTCCAGAACCAGCAGCACCTCGTCCACGGTTGCCTGCTTTTCGATGACGCGCTTGACCTTGCCGAGCTCATCCATCAGGCCGACCTTGTTCTGCAGCCGGCCGGCCGTATCGATCATCACGACGTCGACCTCCTGCTCAATCCCGACCTTGACCGCCTCAAAGGCAACCGATGCCGGGTCTGCACCATCGACGTCGGATTTCACCGTGACAACTCCGACGCGCTGCCCCCAGGTGGCCAGCTGCTCCGCGGCCGCGGCACGGAAGGTATCCGCCGCCCCCAGCAGCACGTCTTTGTCCTCGGCGACCAGGACGCGGGCCAGTTTGCCGACCGTCGTCGTCTTGCCCACGCCGTTGACGCCCACCACCATCATCACCGCAGGGCGGTCGTCATGGCGCGTGATGTTCAGCGAACGGTCCATCGTCGGGTCAACAAGCTTGACCAGCTCCTCGCGGAGCATCTGCTGGACCTGTTCCGGGGTGCGGCTGCCAAGGACCTTGACGCGTGCACGCAGCGAATCCACCAGTTCCTGGGTCGGTCCCGTGCCAACATCGGCCAGCAGCAGCGTTTCCTCAATCTCATCCCAGACGTTTTCGTCGATGGTGTCCCTTGACAGCAACGCCAGCAGGCCCTTGCCCAGGGCGTTGTTGGACCGGGCCAGCCGTGCACGCAGCCGCACCAGGCGCCCCTCCACCGCGGCCGGCGTCTCAATGGCGGGCAGCGTTTCCAGGCCCGCGAGGTCGTCGATCAGGTCCTGGTCGGGGACAACGGGGGTCTGCGGTATCGGCTGAGAAACGGTCTCCGGTCGGTCCTCCAGCAGCGTCGCGCCGCCGCGCTCGGCAACCGGCGGGTCGTTGGCATCCCGGGTGGTGCTGTAGACATCCTTGCTGCGGCGGCCCTTGAGCAGGACAGGGATCAGCGCGCCGATGACGGCGAGCGCGATCACGATGTACAGGACGATTAGAAGAGTGTCATTCACGCCTCTAGCTTCTCATAGCGCGGTGACATAGCGCGGTGACATAGCGCGGTGACATAGCGCGGTGACGTTGCGGGCTGACACTGCGGGCTGACATTGCGGGGGCACGGTACGGCCTCCCTCCGCATGGCCGCGCCGTCCGTCGGGCGGCCCGCGTTATGACAGACTCGGAGCACTATGATCCGTGAGCCCCGCACCGCAGCCGCACGGCCAGCGAAGCCACCATTGCCCCGCGAAATCGGCGTGCTGGTCGCCGCGGCCTTTGTGATTGCTCTCGGCTTCGGCCTGGTGGCGCCCGTGCTGCCCCAGTTTGCCCGCAGCTTCGACGTTTCCGTCAGCGCGGCGGCCGTGGTGGTCAGCGTCTTTGCCTTTGCCCGGCTGGTGTTTGCACCCTTTAGCGGTCAGCTGGTGGAGCGCTTCGGCGAACGTTGGATCTACATCACCGGCATCCTGATAGTGGCCCTGTCCTCCGCCGCCTGTGCCTTCGCGCAGAACTACTGGCAGCTGCTGATCTTCCGCGGACTCGGTGGCGTCGGATCCACCATGTTCACCGTTTCGGCCATGGGGCTGTTGGTCCGTCTCGCTCCGCCCACCGCCCGCGGCCGGGTGAACAGTGCTTATGCGGGGTCCTTCCTGCTCGGCAACATCGCCGGCCCGGCTGCCGGGGCCCTGATGGCCGGGCTGGGGCTGAAACTCCCATTCCTGATCTATGCCGGCACGCTGCTCGTGGCGGCCGCCGTGGTGGCCACCTCGCTGCGTCCGGCCAGGCTGGCGCGCCTGGCCGCTACGGCCAGACTGACGACGGCGGCGCTGGCCGCCCGGCCGGGCCGCACCGGTGGCGCAGCCCGGGCGAGCGAAAAGCAGTCCGCGGCCGTGCAGTCCGACGCCGTGCAGGCCGCGGCCGTGCAGTCCGCGGCCGTGCAGTCCGACGCCGTGCAGGCAATTGCAGTGCCGACCGCTATGAAGCAGAGCGCGATGCCGCTGCGGGAAGCGCTGGGATACAGCAGCTACCGGGCCGCGCTGGTCTCGGCCTTTGCCAATGGATGGTCTGCCTTCGGCATCCGGATGGCACTGGTTCCCCTGTTTGCCACGATGGTCCTGCACGGCGGAACAGCGGTGGCCGGTGTTTCGCTGGCCGTCTTCGCCGTCGGAACGGGCGCTGCCCTGACATTTTCCGGGAAGCTGGCCGATACCTGGGGACGCAAACCCATGGTGATCACCGGGCTGGCGGTCAACACCGCGGCCATGGCCGTCCTTGGACTCACCACCAGTATTCCGCTGTTCTTTATCGTCTCCGCCGTAGCGGGCGTGGGCAGCGGACTCTTCGGTCCGGCCCAGCAGTCCTCCGTCGCCGACATCATCGGCACGGAACGCTCCGGCGGGAAAGTACTGGCCACGTTCCAAATGAGCCAGGACTTCGGTACCATTCTCGGTCCCATCGCGGCCGGCGCCGTCGTCGATGCGTTCTCCTACGGCCCGGCGTTCGGCATGGCGGCCGCCGTCGGAGCCGTCGGAATTCTCGCCTGGCTCAAGGCCAGCGAAACCCTCCAGCGACCTGCCAGCTAAAAAGCACCATAGGCACACTAGGTCAAGCTTCGGCGCGGAGGCGCTGGCTGATCACGGTGGACACGCCGTCGCCGCGCATGGTCACGCCATACAGCGCATCGGCCACTTCCATCGTGCGCTTCTGATGCGTGATGATGATGAGCTGGCTGGATTGCCTCAGCTCCTCGAAGATGGTGAGCAGCCTGCCTAGATTCGTGTCGTCCAAGGCCGCTTCCACTTCGTCCATGACGTAGAACGGCGATGGACGTGCCTTGAAGATCGCCACCAGCAAGGCCACGGCGGTCAGTGAGCGTTCACCACCGGAGAGCAGCGACAACCGTTTGATCTTCTTTCCCGCCGGACGCGCCTCCACCTCGATGCCTGAGGTAAGCATGTCGGATGGGTCGGTGAGCACCAGCTTTCCCTCTCCGCCGGGGAACAGCGCGGCGAAGACCGACTCAAATTGCCTCGCGGTGTCCGTGTAGGCGGCGGTAAACACCTGTTCCACCCGCTCATCCACCTCACGGATGATGTCCATCAGGTCCTTGCGGCTGGCTTTCAGGTCCTCCAACTGGCTGCTCAGGAACTGGTGGCGTTCCTCCAGGGCCGCGAATTCCTCCAGTGCCAGCGGATTCACCCGGCCCAGCGCGCCCAGGTCCCGCTCCGCCCGTCGTAGGCGCATTTCCTGCTCGGCGCGGACGAACGGTACACCGTGGCGGATCTCCGTGCCGTCCTCGTCCACCGGGGCACGCAGCGCGGCCCATTTGTCCGTGGCCTCCCCCGGCCCCGTGGGGACCAGCGTGGCCGGTCCGTACTCGGCGACCAGATGATCGGCGGTAAGCCCCAGATCCTCGATCGCGCGATTCTCGAGGGCCTCAATCCGCAACCGCTGCTGAGTCCTCGCCAGCTCATCCCTATGCACCGAATCGGTCAGTTTGGCCAGTTCCAGCGCGGCCTTTTCATTGCCGGTGCGGATGTCCGCGAGTTCACTTTCGAGGATGGTCCGGGTTTCCTCGGCAACGTCCCGCTCCCCGCCGGCGACCGCCAGTGAAACGTCGACAAACGCCAGCGTCTGCCGGACGGCCGCCGCCACGGAGGCTGCCTTGCGCGCCTGTACAGCACGACGGCGGGCACGCTCCGCTGCCACTTCCCTCGCCTTCCGCTCGGTGACGGCCGCACGCTCCAGCGATGCTGCACGGTTGGAGATGGCTGTCAGTTGTTCCTCCGCGCTGCGCAAGCCCAGGCGGGCGTCCATCTCCGCGGCTCGAGCGGCGATGGCAGCAGCAGCCAGCTCATCCCTGGCGTGGGTGGACGGCTCGTCGTCCACGGGCGCCGGCCGGGCTTCATCCAACCGGGCGGAAATCGCCCCCAGGGCAAGCTGCTCGGTGCCGATATTGGCCTCGGCCCCCGCCAACAACGTGGCCAGTCGCTCGCTCTCCCCTACGGCCGAGCGCAGCGATGACCCCAGCTGGCCCAGCCGTTCCGCCACCGCAGCCAGCCGGGCATCCGATTCATGCAGCCGTTCCAGCGCAGTGTCGGTGCGGCTGCTGGCCTGATCGCGGCGCGCAATGGCGGATGACAGCGCGAAGCGCAGCTGCTCCGCCTCCACCATCACACTCGCCAGCTTCGCGACGGTTTCGTCGACGTCGGCCTGCAGCTCCAGCGTGGAAGGCGTGCTGGCGGATCCGCCGCGGACGCTGAACGCGGTGAACACATCGCCGGCCCTCGTTGCGGCCCGCAGCCCGGGATGGGCGCCAATTACGGCCGCCGCCGCGGCCAGGTCGTCCACCACGACGACGTCGGCCAGCAGCTGGGCCAGTGCGGCTGCCAGGCCGGGACCGGCGCCGGCATCGTCCACGGTTACAAGGTCCGCGGCCATGACGCCTTCGGGTGCGGCGGGTCTCCACGCGGTCGCTGAGCGACCTTGGTCGGCCACCGGGATCGTCACCGAACCAGCCTCGCCGACCAGCGGAACAGTCCGCGGCCCGGCAATGATCAACTCGACGCGGCCGCCGTCGTCGTTCTTCAGCAGTTCCAACGCGGCCACGGCGGCATCCAGATCCCGCACGGCCACGGCGTCGGCCGCGGTACCGAGCGCCGCCGCCACGGCTGTCTCGTAGCCGGGCCGGACGGTGAGCAGGTCCGAGATGGCGCTGAGGACACCGTCGTGCCCGGCGGCCAGCAGCAGCTGCGAGCCGTCCTTACGGCGCAGCCCCACGGCGAGCGCATCGCGCCGGGCCACCAGGGAACCGCGTTCGCGCTCGGCCGCACGCTGCCGGGTGGTAAGCTCCTCGATCTCTTCGAGCACGGATTCCAGCACCTTCCTAGCGCCCTCGTAGTCCGCGTCCAGGGTCTCCTCACCCTCCTCCACGCCCGCCACCTGGGACTCAAGCGCGGTGAACTCCTCCTGTGCCTTTTGCCGGCGCTGATCACCGGCGGTCATGGACGCGCGCAGGCGGCCCACCTCGGCCTCGGCGGACTCCACGCGGGACCGCGCCGCCCCCACCTGCCCCGCCAGCTTCGCGAGCCCCTCGCGGCGGTCGGCGGCGGCGCGCAGGATGGCTGCGAGCCGTTTTTCCTCCTCCGCCGCGGCACGCTCGGCGCCAGTCTTGGCGGCAACCGCCGCTTCCAGCGCGGCACGACGCGCCAGCACGGACGCTTCCAGCTGGGCCTGCTCCGCCCGGACGCGGGCGGCCTGCTGTTGCAGCTTTTCCGGATCACGCCCCGGATCCGGTGCCGCGTCCGCCGCGCCCAGAAGGCGGCGCCTATCCGCGGTCAGGTTGCCCAGCGACCGCAGCCGTTCCCGGACCGCGGAGAGCTGATACCAGGTGTCCCGAGCCGTGTTCAATGCCGGCGTGGCCGCGGATGCCAGCTGCTCCCATTCGGCCTGCCGCAGCCGGCCCGATTCCAATGTCTGCTCGACCTCGCCCCGCCGGGTCTTCAAGGCGGTCTCGTCCGCGACTTCGCGTGCCAGAGTGCTCCGCAGCTGCACCAGATCATCCGCCAGCAGCCTTGCCCGGGCATCGCGGACCTCAAACTGCACGGTTTGGGCACGCCGGGCCACCTCGGCCTGCCGGCCCAATGGAGTCAGCTGGCGGCGCAGTTCGGTGCTCAGATCCGTCAGCCGGGCCAGATTCGCCTGCATGGCCTCCAGCTTGCGCAGCGTCTTTTCCTTACGCCGCCGGTGCTTGAGGATCCCCGCGGCCTCTTCAATGAAACCGCGGCGCTCCTCCGGTGTGGCATGCAGCACCTTATCCAGCTGCCCCTGCCCTACGATCACGTGCATTTCCCGACCCAGGCCGGAATCGGAGAGCAGTTCCTGAATGTCCAGCAGCCGGCAGCCGGCACCGTTGATGGCGTATTCGGAGCCGCCGGTGCGGAACAGCGTACGCGAAATGGTGACTTCGCCGTATTCAATCGGCAGGGCGCCGTCGGCATTGTCGATGGTGAGGGATACCTGGGCCCGGCCCAACGGCGGGCGACCGGACGTGCCGGCGAAAATGACGTCTTCCATCTTCCCGCCGCGCAGGGTTTTGGCCCCCTGCTCGCCCATTACCCAGGCGAGCGCGTCCACCACATTGGATTTCCCGGAACCGTTGGGGCCCACTACGGCCGTGACGCCGGGTTCGAAGTCAAAGGTCGTCGCCGAGGCGAACGATTTAAACCCTCGGACGGTCAGGCTTTTCAGGTGCAAGGTGTTTCGGCTCTCACGGCTAGGACGGTGGGACAGGGATCGGGTGAAGGGCCTGACCGCGGGCAGGACAAGCAGGCCGACGGGCTGGAACCCGCGGCAATCCATGGGCCCTGGACAGTGCGGTGGCGGACTATCCCCTAAATCTGTGGAGGGCTACCCCTAAATCTACTGTGTGTTGTTGGATTACCGGCGGATATAGGATGGATAGCTGCATGAAATATGCCATACGGTGCATGTGCAGGAACGATGGTCATGGGTGCATAGTTAACATCTTGGGTGGCCTGTGCCCCTGCCCGCCAAAAAGACCACACACGGATGAAGGCTGGATATTGATCGGCAACGCGACGTTTCGACATGACAACACGGCGCTGCTGGCCGTCACGAGTGTGGAGGCGCCGGTAGTCGTCAGTTCCGCGGACTTTGACGAGCGCCTGGCCCCCAGCCTTAAACGGCTACGCCTGTCCAAGCGCCTGCTGGAGCGCGTGGCCGGGGTCAGCGAGCGCCGCTGGTGGTCCCCGGGAACCGCTTTCGACGACGCGGCCATCGAGGCCGGCGCGAAGGCACTGGCCGAGGCCGGCATTGAACCGGGGCAGATCGGTCTGCTGATCAACACCTCCGTGACGCGCAAAAACCTCGAGCCCTCCGTGGCCGTGAAAATCCACCACGGACTCGGGCTGCCGTCCTCCGCAATGAATTTCGACCTGGCCAATGCCTGCCTGGGTTTTGTCAACGGCATCACGCTGGCGGCCAATATGATCGATTCCGGCCAGATCAGGTACGCCCTGATCGTGGCCGGCGAGGATGCCCAGGGCACGCAGGAGGCCACCTTCGCCCGGCTCAACCGCCCGGATTCCACCCGTGAGGATTACCTGCGCGAATTCGCCACCCTCACGCTGGGATCCGGCGCCGCGGCGGCGGTCATCGGGCCCGCGGACGAACACCCCGGCTCGCACCGGATCCTCGGCGGCGTCTCCCGCGCCGGCACCGAACACCACAAGCTCTGCGTCGGCGGCGTCGACGGAATGTTCACCGACACCAAGGGACTGCTCGACGGCGGCCTGGAGCTCGTCGTCAACGCCTGGAACGAGGCGCATGCCAACGGCTGGAACTGGACGGCGATGGACCGCTACGTCACCCACCAGGTCTCCACCTCCTACACAAATGCCATCATCAAGGCCGTAAACCTGGTCCGCGACAGGGTGCCGATCACGTTCCCGCGCTGGGGCAATGTGGGTCCGGCCTCGCTGCCGATGACCCTGGCCCAGGAAGGCCAGTCGCTCACACCGGGCGACCGCGTGCTGTGCATGGGCGTGGGCTCCGGGCTGAACACCACCATGATGGAAATTGCGTGGTAGCAGAGGTCTGGCCCGGGGTTAATCCCACCTGGTCCCGGTTTATCGATGTGCCCTCCACCGCCGCCGCGGATCCGGCCGGCAGCAGCCACCGCTGGCATCTGCTGGACAACGCCGATGAGCTGACCGCCCGCGGCGTGGAGCCGGCGGGAACGCTATTGTGCGTCCACGGCAACCCCACCTGGTCCTACCTGTGGCGCACGCTGCTGAGCGCGGCGTCCGGCCCGGGCCGCCCGTGGCGCGTCGTCGCCGTCGACCAGCTGGACATGGGCTTCTCCGCCCGCACCGGCACTTTCCGCCGGCTCGAGGACCGGATCACGGATCTGGGCGATCTGACCGCCGAGCTGGGAATCACCGGACCGGTGATCACAGTCGGCCACGACTGGGGCGGCATCATCTCGCTCGGCTGGGCCATCCGGCACCGCAGCCAGCTGGCCGCCGTCGTGCTCAACAACACGGCCGTGCACCCGGCCGGGTTCGCCGTGCCCGCGCCGCTGCAGCTGGCGCTGCACCCTTGTGTGCACCAATGGGGAACGACGACGACGGCGGCCTTCCTGCGCGTGACGCACGCGCTGGCGCACCCCGCCCTGGCCAAGGACGTCCGCGCGGCATTCATGGCACCGTACCGAACCGCCGCCCGCCGGCAGGGCGTGGGCAACTTCGTCGCCGACATCCCGGCCGGGGAATCCCATCCGAGCTGGGGCACCCTGGCCGAGGTGGCCGATAGCATCCGCACCCTTGAAGTTCCGGCGCTGCTGCTCTGGGGACCCAGGGACCCGGTGTTCTCGGACCGCTACCTGCGCGATCTGATGGACCGGCTGCCGCAGGCCGATGTGCACCGTTTTGAGGGTGCCGGGCATCTGCTGCCCGAGGACCGCGATATCGCCGCACCAATCTTCTGCTGGCTGGAAAAGCGGCTGGACAAGAACGCCGTTCAAGCCCCGGCCGCTCGAACGCCCGCCGATCGCATGTCACCCGATCGCATTCCGGCTGATCGGACGGGTAGGGACCAGACCCCCGATCGTCCCCGCAGCACCGCCGACTTCCGTCCGATGCTCGCCGAACTGGACGAGCGCCGCACCGACTCCTCCGCCGCCGTCGTCGACATGGCCCCGCTCGGCGCCCCTGCCGGCGCCGGCCCGCGCACGCTCTCCTGGGCACAGCTGGCCGAACGCGTGGACCACCTTGCCTCCGGTCTGAGTTCCATCGGGGTGACGGCCGGCGACCGTGTCAGTCTGCTGGTGCCACCGGGCATCGAGCTGACCTCGCTGATCTACGCGTGCCTGCGGCTGGGCGCGGTCATCGTCGTCGCCGATGCAGGCCTCGGCACGGCGGGCATGAGCCGGGCCATCAAGGGCGCCGGCCCGGCCTACCTGATCGGGATCGAACACGCACTGCTCGGCGCCCGGCTGTACAACTGGCCCGGCATCCGGATCAGCGCCGGCCCGCTTGGCACGGCCAGACGCAGACTGCTCGGCGTGTCACACTCTCTGCCGGAGCTGCTGTCCGCCGGCCGGGACGCACAGCGCACAGGGTCGGCCGGCGCGGCCGTATCGGTTGACTTGGGCGTATCGGTTGACTTGGGCGTATCGATCGGCCCGGGCGTATCGATTGACCCACGTGTGCCGAGCGACCCGATTCGACGCCGCCGTGCTCTTCACCTCCGGCTCCACCGGACCGGCCAAGGGCGTCGTCTACACGCACCGGCAGCTCTCCGCCATGCGTGACACCCTGAAAAACACGTACAACCTGCCGGCAGGCACCTCTTTGGTAGCGGGCTTCGCCCCGTTTGCGCTGCTCGGCCCCGCCCTGGGCGCCACCTCCGTCACCCCGGACATGGACGTCACCGCCCCCGCAACACTCACCGCCGCTGCCCTCGCCGATGCCGCCGCGGCCGTCCACGCCACGGTGGTGTTCGCGTCGCCGGCCGCACTGGTCAACGTGCTCGACACCGCGCCGGAGCTGACCGTGGCCCAACGCCAGTCCCTGGCACAGGTGAAGCTGCTGCTCTCCGCCGGCGCCCCGATCCCCGAACCGCTGCTGACCCGCGTCCAGGAGCTGGTCCCCGCCGCGTCCCTGCACACCCCGTACGGCATGACCGAAGCCCTCCCCGTGACGGACATCGGCCTGGAAGAAATCCGGGCCGCCGGCCCCGGCAACGGCGTCTGCGTCGGAACCCCGGTCTCCGGAGCCCGGGTGGCCATCACCGCCATCCGCCACGACGGCAGCGTGCGCGCCGTGCCGGACACCGCTCCCGGCGTTACCGGCGAAATCCTCGTCAGCGCCCCGCACGTCAAGGACCGGTACGACAGGCTCTGGATCACCCAGGAACATAGCGTCTCGGTCCCCGGCTGGCACCGCACCGGCGACGTCGGGCACCTGGACAGCGCAGGCCGTCTCTGGGTCGAAGGCCGTCTGGGCCACATCCTGACCACTGCCGACGGCGTCCGGACCCCCGTGGCCGCCGAACAGCTGGCTGAAACGGTCGACGGCGCCGGCCGGGCCGCCGTCGTCGGCGTCGGTCCCGCCGGGGCACAGGTAGCCGTCGCCATCATCGAAACCGTTCCCGCCGCCAGGGCCTCCGGTCTGGCGGCCCCGGAGTTCGCCCGCAAGGTCCGCGACGCCGTTGCCTCGGGCATCACAGCTAGCGCGGGCACGGCGCTGGACCCTGGCACGGCGATGGACCTGGCCGCGGTGCTCATTATCCCCGCGATGCCCACTGACATCCGGCACAACTCCAAAATCGACCGCACCGCCCTCGCCGCCTGGGCCACCACGGTGCTGGCCGGCGGCAAAATGGGCCGGCCGTGAGCGCGCGGAAGGTGCTGGTCACCGGGGCCAGCGGGCTGCTCGGCGGGGCCGTCGCCCAACTTCTGGTTAACATGGGATACGCGGTGCGGACCTTCCAGCGCCACCCCGCCGCGCTGCACGCCCGGGGTCCGCTGTCCGCCGTTGACGACTCCAGTTCCGTCCCCGGTTCCGGATCCGGCTCCAGTTCCTCTCCCGGATCCGGCTCCAGTTCCCATTCCGGCGCCGGCCCGGTGGAATTCGTGCAGGGTTCCGTCAGCGACGGCGAAGCCGTGGCGCGCGCCGTGGCCGGGGTCGACGCCGTCATCCACCTTGCCGCCAAGGTCTCCTTCACCGGCGCCTGGAGCGAGTTCGCCGGCACCAACATCGAAGGCACGCGCAGCCTGCTCGCCGCCGCCAAGACCGCCGGCGTCCGTGATTTCGTCTTCGTTTCCTCACCCTCCGTGGCGCACTTCGGCGCCTCGATCGCCGGCGCCGGTGCAGGCCCGGCGGATCCGGACCGCGCGCGCGGCAACTACGCCCGATCCAAGGCCGCCGCCGAGCTGCTCGCGCTTGGCGCAGATTCCGCGCAGTTCCGCGTGACCGCCATCCGTCCGCACATCGTCTGGGGTCCCGGCGACACTCAGCTGGTGGAGCGGGTCGTGGAACGTGCCCGTGCCGGGCGGTTGCCGATGCTGGACCACGGCGCAGCCCTGATCGACACCACCTACATCGACAACGCCGCTTCGGCCATCGTCCGCGGCCTGGAACGGATGGACCATGCCCATGGCCAGGCGCTGGTGGTCACCAACGGCCAGCCGCGCCCCGTGGGGGAACTCATCGCGGGCATCTGCGCCGCCGCCGGCGCCGGCTCCCCGGCGTGGTCCGTTCCCGGCTGGCTGGCCCGCGGCGTCGGCTCCGTCATAGAAAAGGCCTGGAACTCCGCCGGGAAACGCGGCTGGGTCCGCGACGAGCCGCCGATGACCCGCTCCCTGGCCGAGCAGCTCTCCACCGCGCACTGGTTTGACCAGCGGCACACGCGCGAGGTGCTGGACTGGGTCCCGGACGTCAGCGTGGACGAGGGCATGCGGCGGCTGTCGGCCCACTACCGCAGCTGAGCGCCGCGGCCACCATCCAGCCGTTCCATGCCGGACGTACCCAACGCAGGAGTCGGACTGACGCCAGTTCCGGGCTCGGTTCAAAGATTTTGCCCGGGTTCAGGACGTTATGCGGGTCGAAGACTGCTTTGATCTGCCGTTGCAACTCCAGCTGCTCGCACCCGAGTTCATCGCCGAGCCAGCGCCTCTTGAGGATCCCGATGCCGTGTTCACCGGAGAGGGTTCCGCCCAAGGTCAGGGCATAGCTGAACAGTTCGCCGGCCGCGGCCCAGACCTCGTCCGGCACGGTATCGCCGGTAAAGACGAAGCTCGGATGCAGGTTCCCGTCCCCGGCGTGACACGTCGTGGGAATCAGCACCTGGTATTTGGCCTCAAGTTCGGCAATCCTGTTGAACACGGCGGTCATTTGGTCCCGCGGCACCGAGACGTCCTCCACCAGCATGGTGCCCATCGCCTCCAGGGCAGGGAAGCCCTGCCGGCGCACCTCCACCAGCCGGGCGGCCTCTTCAGGGTCGGTGGTGATCTCGGTGCGGCCGCCGGCGGCGCGGATGATCCGTGCCATTTCGGCGGCGTCGCTCTCCGCGGCAGGCCCGTCGCACTGGACCAGGAGATAGGAGTTTCCGCGCGAGATCAGGTCCACACCGGTATAACGGCTGACACATTCAAGGGTGCGCCGGTCCAGCAGCTCCATCATCGCCGGCTGCAGTCCGGCTGCCGTGATCATCGCTGCCGCCCCGGCCGCCTGCTCCACCGAGTCGAAGAATGCTGCAATGGTCGCAACGGTCCCGGAGACGGCGGCCCGCAGCTTGAGCGTGGCCTCGACGATCACGCCCAGGGTACCCTCGGAACCAATCATCAGGGCGCACAGGTCGTAGCCGGTGACGCCCTTGAGGGTGCGGTGTCCCACCGAGATCAGTCGTCCGTCCGCGAGCACCACCTTCAACGCCAGCACGGCCTCCCGGGTCACCCCGTATTTGGCGCAGAGCAGCCCGCCGGCGTTCATGGCGATGTTGCCGCCGACGGTGGAAATGTCCTTGCTCGCCGGATCCGGCGGCCACCACATGCCCTGCTTGGCCAGCTCCCGGTTGAGGTCGCCGTTGAGGATTCCGGGTTCGACGACGGCGAGCCGGTTGTCCGTCGACACCTCCAGAATGCGCGTCATAGAGGCGGTGGAGAGGACGATTTCGCCGGCGCCGGCGATGCCGCCGCCAGCGAGTCCGGTGCCGGCACCGCGGGTTACTACCGGCGTACGGTGCTCGTGGGCGATGCGGCAGACCGCCTGCACATCCGCTATGGAACGGGCCTGGACCAGCGCCAGCGGGCTGCCGTCAGCGACATGGCCGGAACGGTCCGTGCGGTATTCATCCAGAAGCCGCGGATCCGTATGGACCCGGCCGGGCAACGCAGCTGCCAGTAGTTCAACGACGTTCATCGTGGTCCCTTTCACCCTCCGGACCCAACGGGTCCGGGCTTGCTGTCGACAAAACTTGACCGGCCCGCCTTCGGTAACGGGCCCGTTGTCCGGTTATCCGCCGGGCGGAACCAATATGCCGGGGCCGGCCTCACGCAGCCCATCGACACTGGACATACCCAGCAATTGGAGCGTCCGGCGGAACTGGTCGGTGAGCAGACACGCCACATGTTCGACCCCGTCCTGGCCACCGGCCACGAGCCCCCAAAGATACGGACGGCCCACCAGACAGCCGTCCGCACCCTTTTATTCGAACCGCGAAGGGTCGCCCATTCCGCGCCGCACAATCTCCGCGGTGCCGCTCGAGAAGTCGACGACCGTTGTCGGCTGCGCGCCGCAGTCGCCGGAATCGACCACGGCGTCCACCTCGTGGTCGAGCCGCTCCTTGATTTCCCAGCCTTGTGTCAGCGGGTCCTCCTGGTCCGGCAGCAGCAGCGTGCTGGAAAGCAGCGGTTCGCCGAGTTCGGCCAACAGGGCCTGGACCACATTGTTGTCCGGGATGCGCACCCCGACCGTCTTCTTCTTCGGATGCAGCAGCCGACGCGGGACCTCTTTCGTGGCGGGCAGGATAAACGTGTAGCTGCCCGGCGTGACCGACTTGATGATGCGGAACACGTCATTATCGATCTGCACAAACTGCCCCAGCTGGGCGAAGTCCTTGCAGACGAGCGTGAAGTGGTGCTTGTTGTCGAGCCGCCGGATAGTACGGATCCGGTCCAACGCGTCCTTGTTGCCCAGTTGCGCCCCGAGCGCGTAACACGAGTCCGTCGGATACGCGATCAGGGCACCGGACCGCACCAGGTCGACGATCTGCGCGATGGCGCGCGGTTGGGGGTCGTCGGGGTGAACGTCGAAGTATCTCGCCATGCCATGAGCATACGGCCAGGAACCGGTTCATGCACTCACCTCTGCATTCACCTCTGCACCCACGTCTGCACCCGCGTCTGCACCCGCGTCTGCACCCGCGCACCGATTGCCGCCACATCCGGTGCGCGGGATTGTTCCGCCTACGTGCAGCGCGGCCGCAAAACTACCTGATCTACGCGTCGACATTTGCTTGGCTTTCATCCATACTCGTGCCCACGCCGCAGCACAACGCGGCGCGGGCGCCGGTTGCGCACCTGGCGGCGCTCACAAATTCGTGGAGGGGACATTGCAATGGGAGCTGGAAGAGGTTGGCGCGCTGCATCAGTTGGTGCATTAACGTCGATGATGGCCGGCATGCTGGTGGTCTTGGCGGCCGGGCCGGCAAGTGCCGCGCCGGGGGGAATCGTAATATCCGAGCTCAATTACCACGCGGGGTCGGACCTCGATGTGGATGATTTCCTGGAGCTGACGAACACATCGGCCGCTCCGGTGGACATCTCGGGGTGGTCCTTCAGCGCGGGCGTGACGGGGACGTTTGCGGCGGGCACCGTGATTGGGGCAAAGGGCTATTTTGTGGTGGCCAAGGACGCCGTACAGTTCCAGACCACCTACGGTTTCGCGCCGAACGCCGTATACGGCGGGAACCTGAGCAACAAGGGCGAGACCGTCACCGTGGTCGATGCCGCGCTGAACACTGTCGATACGGTCACCTACGCCACTGCGGCACCGTGGCCGACGTCGCCGGACGGAACCGGCCCCTCGCTGGAACTGCGCGATCTCATGGCGGACAAGTCCTTGCCGCAGAGCTGGGGAGCGAGCCTGGCCGCGGGCGGGACACCCGGCGCCCGGAACTCCATCGACGGCAGTGTGGGCGGGGCGGCAGCCGTTGTCGCGGCGCTGACAGCGGCTCCGTCCCGTCCGGCCGACAATCAACCGGTGGTGGTCTCGGCCCGTCTCGAGCCCGGTTCCACCGCTCAACTCACCCATAAGGTGATGTTCGGCGCCGACGTCGTGGTTCCGTTCCTCGATGATGCGGCCAGCCCCGGTGGGGCCGGCGACGGGGTCTACTCCGCTTCGATTCCCGGCCAGAGCGCGGGCAAGCTGATCCGCTACCGGATCGATGCGGTGTCAGGCGGTACGGCCTACTCTGAGCCTGCCAAAGGCGACTCCGCCCGTTACCGGGGTGTGGTGGTGGTGAATTCGGCCGTCAGCAGCCAGCTCCCGGTCATCGAATGGTTCATGGAGGACGCAGTCTACGATGACATTCTCGCCAACCACCGCCAGGACGACGTCCAGGGTGCGGCGGTGTGGTCCTACAACGGGCAGGTGGTGGACGCGGCCCTGATGAGCGTCCGCGGGAATTCCTCCCGTACGGACGCCAAAGTGAACTGGAAGGTCGAATTCCCCAAGGGTTACACCTTCGACCTTGGCGGCCAGCTGCCGTACGCCCTGGACAGTTTTGCCCTGCAGAACTATTCCGACAACTTCGCCGACGTCGGCTGGGCCACCGTGAAGGCCGCAGGCAACCGGTCGCTGAACATTGTGCCGGTGCGCACACAGCGCAATGGCTCCTTTTGGAGCCTGGGCCGCATCATGGAGACCGAGAACGGTGCGTGGCGGACCGCCCAAGGTGTGAAGGATTGGGCGATTTACAAGGCCGACATCGGCGGAAGCGTCGGTCGGTCGACGTCACCGGCCGTGCTTCAGGCAAAGGGCTGGCTTGATAAGAAGACGCGGAAGACCGAGGATTTCACCGACGTCTGGACCCTGTCCAACACGGTTGACGCCCCGCCGTCCGCGGCGCAGCAGGCCTGGATTTACCAGAACGTCAATGTCCCGGAACTGGTTAACTACATGGCGATCAACTCGATCATCCGGCATCAGGACAGCGGCTGGTACAACTGGTGGCTGGCCCGCGACACGGATGGAACCGGTCGGTGGGAGATGTGGCAGTGGGACCTCAACTGGATCTTCACCACCGCGGCGTCCGATGGCAAGGGGCTTTTCCTGACCCCGGACACGTCGAATCACTTCACGCAGGCCATGCTCGCCTACCCGGAGATCAAGGAGATGTTTTACCGTCGGCTGCGCACGTTGGCCGACCAGTTCCTTGCGCCCGGTCAATACGAAGCCCAATGGGATGCGATCTCGGCGAAGACGACGCCGGACTGGAACCTGAATTATGCGAAGTGGCGCGGTTACACGCCCGCCTATGCCAGGACCGCCTTCGTCAACGGTCTGACCGACCGGCGTAACGCGGTCAACAACAACACCGGTCCCGGGAAGCTGGTGCCGACCACGCAGGCGGCGGACGCCAACATGGTCATCAACGAGATCCAGTACCATCCGGCAGGAACCGGCGGGGAATACATCGAGCTCGCCAACCCGGGGAACACCGCGGTGGACATCTCCGGCTGGGCGATCGATGCCGTCGGTTTGACGATCCAGGCCGGGACAGTGATCCCGGCCGGTGGCCATATTGTGTTCGTGGCGAACGACAAGGCCTTCCGTCAGGCTTACACAGGTGCCAACCGGTTGGTGGGAGGCCAGTTTACCGGCTCGCTCGACGACGCCGGCACAACGGTTGCGCTCCGCAACGGCAGCCGTGTGGTCAGTTCCGTGACCTACTCGAACCAGGCGCCATGGCCGACCGCAGCCGATGGCACGGGGCCCTCGCTGGAGCTGGTGTCGCCGACGGCGGACAATACAGTGCCGGCGAACTGGCGCGCGGCGTCGACCACCGGCGGCACGCCCGGTCTGGTGAACACGGTCGGCACGCCGGCGAATGTGGCGCCGGTTGCGGCGTTCACGTCCAGCGTGAACGCGTTGGCGGCCGGCGTGGACGGGTCGGGTTCGAAGGACCCGGACGGCACGATCGCTTCCTACGCGTGGAACTTCGGTGACGGCAGTACCGGAACCGGTGTGACCGCCAGCCACAGCTACGCAGCCGCCGGAACCTATACGGTCGTGCTGACCGTAACGGATAACGGCGGCGCCACGGGAACTGTCAGTCACCCGGTCACCGTCAGCAGCACGCCGCCGGTCGCGGCTCCCCTGGCGCAGGACGCGTTCACCCGCACCGTCCGCGGCGGTCTGGGAACAGCCGATACCGGAGGCCCGTGGACGATCTCGGGCGCAGTCGCCGACTTCGCCGTCAACGGCAGCGCAGCCACCATCGCCAGCCCGGCCAGATCCAACCGCTATGCCTACCTCAACGGGGTCAGTTCCAGTGATACCGAGGTACGGGCCACCATCGGCTTCAACAGGCCAACCGCGAGTAGCATCTATGCGGGTTTGATCGGCCGGCGCGTCGGCACCGATACCTACGGCGCCCGCACCGTGGTCAGTTCGACGGGATCTGTGCAAGTGAACCTGCAACGCAACACCGATACGATCCTGAAATCAGCCGCCGTCTCCGGGCTGACCTTCAACACCGGCGACCGGCTGCAGCTCCGGCTGCAGGTAACCGGCACCTCACCCACCACCATCCAGGCAAAGGTCTGGAAGACAGGAACCGCCGAACCGACCAACTGGCAGGTGACCACCACCGATTCCACCGCAGGGCTCCAGAGCGCCGGCGCAATCGGGCTGTACAGCTATCTCAGCACGACCGGCACACCCAGCCCGCTGACCGTCACCTTCGACGACCTCTGGGCCGGAGCTACCAAGTAGCAGGGAGCCACCAAGTAGCAAGGTGTCCCCGCCGGCATTACACGCTGGCGGGGACTCCGCTGATCCCATGCGGGCAGTTTGTTGCACACCCGGGCGCCGCCGTTGAGATGAAAGTGGCCTTCGATCGCCGCCGCAAGCCCATCGTGGCCGGCCTGAACAAGATCGACGGTGCTGGACCCGACGCCGCAAGGCCATCGTGGCCGGCCTGAACAAGATCGACGGTGCTGTGCCCGACGCCGCACGGCGCCTTTTACGTTTTATCCGGACGTCCGCGGGCCGCTGGGGCGCGAGTTGGCCGGGGGTGCGTCGTGCGTCCCGCGCCCACCTTCGGCCTCCACTTTCCCTCCATTTGCACTCCCTGCACTCCGCACTTTTAGACTCCCTACACTTCGTACATTTACACTCCGCAACGGTTCGGCCTCTCGCGGGCTGCCGAAACCGCCCATGGGTCCACTAAGGCACCTCCAGCCAAATGGCATCTGTTGCACAGTGTAAATTGCGGACCGTAAATCCGTCACCCAAGTCGATCCAGCAGCAGCTGGGACCTGCTTGAGCACGCCGGCCGGGACCCGCAGCACCGATTTGGCCGGGAATCTCAGGACCGGGACCAGCTGGAGCGTCGGTTGATTCCAGCGCCGCGGACCTCGACGAGCGTGGATTTACACTCCGCAACGGATGGCCGGGATCAGGGCCAAAATACGGTGCAATGTTGGCCCCAAAGGCGCCAGCGGCACCCGCATGTGTTGCGGAGTGTAAACGCCGGCGTCCAAGGAACGCCGGCGTCCAAGGCACGCTGGGTCAGAGCACGAAACCGTGATTGCTCGGGGCGCGCCGCCACTCGATCCGCGGTTCCGAAATAGCGCCGCTGAGCAGCTGCCGTTCCGCGGACAGGACAAGTTTTTCTGCGCTGACGTCGCAGTGGCGGGCCTGCGAATTTCCCAGCCAGTTCGGAAACAGGGACACGGTCATATGGTGCCTGAGGGTATGTGCTTCTTCGTCAACGTAGAACGGTCCGGCGTAGGCCAGATATCCGGACGCTGCTACAGACATTTCCCCGGCGGACCCCTGATGCACGTCGCCGGAGACGTACGCGGGGCGCCCGGATCTCATCAACTGCGCGGACACGTACCCATCGCCGGTGTACGTGATGAACCCTGCAGCGTCCTCACCGAGCGGATGGGACACTGACCCGTGCTGGTCTGTGACCGTGTAGGAGACGAGCTCCCAGGTCCCGACAAGCTGCTCGAATAGCGTTGACACTGTGACCCCTTCGGTTGACACCATGGCTCTTAGAAGGAACGCCGACGGTGAGCTGTCTCCACCGGCATCGTCCGGCGATTCTTTGGATCCGAACATTGGCTGCGGTTGCAACGGCGTTCTGTTTATACGCTAACACCGGCACGCATCCGTCACCTAGCCTCGCGCCAACTCGGCGATGCTGCCACATGTGTGCGTTCAGCCAAAGTGCTTCAGCTGTTGTCAGAGTTCGGGCCACGTCTGCCGCGGCTGCCGGCAGAGCGTGAGTTGGGCACCGTTTTCCTGGTTGTCCACCCCGCCGGGTGCGGTGACCCGGGCGGCGACTGTGCAGGATCCGAAGTAGTCGTCCAGGTCGGCTGGCTCGAATCCCACCGCCAGGACGGTGCCGGTGTCCGCGGGCGGCGGCCCCCAGAGCTGAAAGCCGTTATGGCCGCTGTAGACAGGAAGGGGATCATCGACCGCACCGAGGACCAGCAGGGCTCCGGCTTCGCCCTAATTGAGGGTCAGGATTATGGCGTTGGCGCGCTGGTCGGACGGGATGGCACGCCAGACACCCGCGACGGTACCGACGAAGTTGGGCCGGCCGACGGTCTCGGCCGGATCCGGATTGAGGGCGACGGCGCCGCACTGCCCGTGAGCCCCGGGTGGTCCAGGCCGCAGCGCTTACGGCGCCGGCGCCCAGCAGGGCAGGATACAGGCTGGCCTGGTAGTAGGCTTTCCCATCACCGGTCAGATAAATCACGGCAAGGGCCGCGTAGGCCAGGGGATGGCCCGGAACAGCAGGGAATGCGGGCCGGCGGCAAGAAGGGCCAGCCCGGCGATCCAGATGGGAACAAGGAGTAGGCTTTCCCAGAATCAGCTGGAACGGCAGAAAACCTATGCGTCCGCCTTCGGCGCTGCCGGCGATGTTGGCCGCAACACGCAATTGCAGCCAGCCATGGCCGGCCTGCCAAATGACATACGGCGTCACCAGGGGCGTCACCAGGACGACGGCGCTGAGGACCGCGGCGTCCAGCCAAGGGGAGCGCAGCGGCCACCGCGGTCCGCCGACCGCCAATCCAAGGATAATGACGGCGGCCACAGTCCGACCTGGGGTTTGAGCTCTGCGCCGATCTGCGCCCGTGACCGGCCGCCGAGCTCGCGCGCGATCAGGGCCGCGACAAGGACGGTACCGGCGGCGGCCAGCGCAGACGGCAACGCAGTACAACCAGGGGACCCGGCGCGATTGCGTTCATCGCCGCGCACAGCAGTGGCACCAGCGGCGGTTGATCGGGGTAGCCGAACGTCGGATGCCGCCCGGCGACGACGAAGTACAGCTCGTCACGGTGGTATCCGTAGCGGCCGCTGGTGGCGATCAGGAGCGTCACGAGCGCGGCGATGGGAACGGCCACAACCGGTGAGAGCCGGAAGGGCCGGCCCGGTTCGTTGGGCGCCGGAACACGCTGGCATTTCGGCACCATCATCCCAGCGTCCTCTCTGCGGACCTCGGTACACCGGGCAATACTGTGGTCGTCCGCCCATCGCAAATGAGCGTCAAGACGGTCGGCTGCTGCGGGCGGCCCGCGAACCGCGGCGCCGTTGTGGAGCGTGCGCGTGGCGGCGGTGAACCGTTGCCGGTGCTGCGTCGTCTTGATATTCAGACCCCACGATGCGCATGGGGCAGCTGAAAGGATAGGGCATGAAGACTATGTACGTCGGTGCGGGCGCACTATTGCTGGGCGCCAGCCTCGTGCTTGCCGCCTGCGGCGGGGCACCGCAGGAACCTCCCGCGCCGTCGTCGCCGGCGCGTAGCAGCGCCACCGTACCGGCAGCGACGCCGATGCCTTCGGTGTCCGCGACACCGGGCAGTGCGCCGGCTGCACCTTCACCGGAGCCGACGCCATCAGCACCGGCACCCGCGCTTCCGGCGCCCGCGCTTCCCGACCCGGCGCAGGTGATTGCTCCGCAACCTCCGCCGCGCCCTGCGGCGCCTCCCGTTCTTCCGACCATCCAGCCGCCGCCGGTCATGCGGCCTCCGGTGATGGGCAATAACGGTGGCGACCACGATGGGGATAACAACGGCGGGCGCGATGACGGGGACGGCACCAAATGAGAACAAGAGCAACAGCTAAGACCTGGGAGGGTCACGTGCAACATACATCAGGAAAGCTGCCAAGGACGATGATCATTGCCGCAATTGCTGCCGTGAGTCTCGCCTTCGGCGTGATTCCGGCCTCCGCGGATTCGGCAGGTCCGGCAGGTCCGGGCGCTCCCGGCAGTTTCATCGGGAATTTGACACACAACTCGACCGTGGCAAGTACGATCCCGGCGAACGGCGACGTCAATCCGTACGGCGTCGCCGTCGTTCCGCAGACGCACAACAAACTCATCCAGGGCGACGTGCTGGTCAGCAACTTCAACAATGCCCCCACCCCTGGTGCGCCGGGCGGCCAGCAGGGGACCGGGACGACGCTGGTCGAAATTTCCCCGACCGGCCAACGGCAGGAGTTCGCCAGGATCCCGGCCGCGTCCATCCCCGGCGGGGCGGGCCTGACCACGGCACTGGTCGTACTCCGTTCGGGCTGGGTGATCGTGGGCAGCCTGCCGACATCGGACGGGACGTCCGCAACCGCCCGCAGCGGCGCGCTGATTGTCCTTGACAGCAACGGCACGGTCCGGGAAACCCTTACCGGCGAGGGCATCAACGGCCCGTGGGACGCCACCGCGCTGGACCTCGGACAGGCGGCCGAACTATTCGTCAGCAACGTCCTCCCCGGCATCGTCAACGGCACCCCGGCTGCGACGACCCAGGGGGACGTCGTCCGACTGATCCTCGACCTGCGCGGCAATATTCCGCGGGTGGTTCTGAGCACTGTCATTGCCACCGGGCTTGCCGTCCGCACCGACCCGGCCGCGCTCATCGTCGGGCCCACCGGGCTGGCGCTGCGCCAGGACGGGACGCTGTTCGTTGCCGACACCGTTAATTCGAGGATCGCCGCGATCCCCGCCGCACCCTTCAGGTTCAGTCCGCTCAATGCGGGCCTCCCGTCCGCAACTTTCTCGGCGGACCCGCACCTGATGGGTCCGCTGGGACTGGCACTGGCGCCCAACGGTGACCTGCTGACCGTGAATGCCGGGGACAACAACCTGGTGGAACTGACGCCGACCGGTTCCGCGGCCGCTGTCCGGAATCTGGACGCCGTCGACCCGCCCGGCGGTGCCCTCTTCGGACTCGCCGCCACCGCGGGACCCGCAGCCGTCTACTACGTCAACGACGACAGCAACACCCTCAACATCCTGAAATGACCAACGTGGGCGGCGGCCGGAGGGCCGCCGCCGCGCTTCACCCGATAGGAAAGCACAATGTCCACCCCCGCTATGTCCAAAACCGCTATGTCCAAAACCGCTATGTCCAAAACCGCTGTTTCCCAACCCGCTACGTCCCATCCCGCCCTGCCTGCGGTTTCCCGGCAGGACGGTTCCTGCCGGCTGCTGATCCGCGGTCTCGCCGCGGTCGGCCTGGCCGGAACCGCGCTGCTGCACCTGGTGCAGCTACCCGACACCTGGCAGCAGAGCCCGATGCTGGGCGCAATGTTCGCGGCTCTGGTGGCCGGTGCAACCGCCGCCGCCGCCGCGATGGTTGTCACGGATGATCGCCGCCTCTGGCAGGCGGCGGTGTTGTTAGCCGCCGCCCCCATCGCTGGGTATATCCTGACCCGCAGCATTGCGGTCCCGTTCGACAGCGCCGACGTCGGCAACTGGCTCGAACCCATGGGACTGGCTTCTCTGTTCGTCGAGGCCGCACTTATCGCGCTATGTACCGACGTCCTGCTGGCGTGGCCGAGGCAGCGTGGCGACCGGGATCAATCCGTCGCCGGCGTGCTCGCCGTGACAGAGTGCAGCTAACGAAGCGGATTCCATCCGCCGGACAGTGCCGGAGCGTTCCGGGCCCCGCCGCGGCGGCCGGCTATGGGTGGTAACGGAGGCGGGGGTACCGGGTAGACGGGGCAAAAATGTGGGAACCCGCCTCCCGGAGCAGCCCGCTCCCAGCGTCCCGTCGGCGGGGACGCGAAGACCGGATCCGGGCTACGGGACTGCGGGTCGTGAGGTGGCTGCGGGTCGTGAGGTGGCTGCCGGTCGTGAGGTGGATGTCGCGGTTGATAATCCGGAAATCCTGCGGCGAAAGCTGCTGCGGGCCGAGCTTCGCGTCCGCTGAAGCGCACCATGGCCAGGTATTGCCGGGCAAATGGACGAATGCCTTGGAAATTTCCACGGCAACCGTCCATTTACCCGGCAATCGAGCAACCCCCATCCCGGCAAGGAAAGTCCGGAGCAGGCGCCGGCTAAGTCCGCCGGAGCCCGACGGGCTACGGCTGTGCGGCCAGCAGCGTCTCCCCGCTGGCCGTACGGATCTCAACCCGGGCTATGTCCGAGGCTGCGGTGCCGGTCGTCGCCGAGGGCGTGGCCCGGGTGCCCCGACCCGCGGTCCAACTGGCCACCTGCTGGGCGGCTCCGTGCCGGTCGATCAGCACCAGTGCGTAACCTTGGACCGCCGGCGCGTCGTCCTGCGACGGCTCGGACGGCGACGCGTAACGCTCTGAGCTGGGCCCGGAGCTGGGCCCGGAGCTGGTCCCGGCCGTGGGCCCGGACGCGGCCGAGTAGGTGCAGGTCCAATCGATGCGGGTTCCCCACGGCTGGGCGGTGAGGGTTCCGACCGCGCTGACCGGGCTCGCTTCAACGGCAGCGAAGTCCAGCGTGACGGCGGCGCTCTGCATCTGGACCACCACGGCCGGCGGCGGCGGGGTGAGCGCCAGGGTCACACCCACCGAGGCGGCGCTGATCCCGACCGCCAGCGCGGCGGCGCCCAGCCTCATCCGGACGCGCCGCCGTCGGATTTTTCCAGCCAGACCGGTCAATAGATTCTGCGGGGTTTCCTCGTCCTCCGGCGGCACGGCGGCCTGCGCATCCGCCGGGTCCACGGCGGAAAGCAGCCCGGGCAGTCCGGCGAGTTCCGCGACCGCCGCGCGGCACTGCGTGCACCCCGCCAGATGCCGCTCGAATTCCGCCCGCTCGGCAGGAACCAGGGAGCCCAGGACATAGGCGGCGTCCCACTGGCGGTATTTGTCCGTGTCCATCGGATGATTCACCGGGTCACCCCGCTCTCCTGCAGCGCCAGCCGCATCGCGCGCAGGGCGTAGTGCAGCCTGGATTTAACGGTGCCCTCGGGAATCTGCAGGTTTTGGGCCATCTCGGCCGTCGTTTCGCGCTGATAATACGAGTGCAGCAGGACCTCCCGGTGTTCCTGGGACAGCCCGGCCAGCGCATCGGTGACCAGCCAGGCGTCCAGCACCTTGTCCGTCTGATCGGCCGTTCCAGTTTCCGGCGGCCGGTCCGTACCGAATTCGTGCCGTTGCCGGGCGCTGCGCCGGTCGTCAATGACCAGATGGCGGGCCACCGTGAACAGCCATGCCCGTAACGCCGGCTCCGGCCGCGTCATCACCTCGGGCCGCTGCCAGGCGCGCAGCAGGGTTTCCTGCACGACGTCGTCCGCCAAGGCCCGGTCATTGGTCAGGTGCACGACAAAGCGCCAGAGCGCCGGCGCATGCGCGTCGTGCAGTGACTGCAACAGTTCCGACGGTTCCGCTGGCATTACGACCTCCTGCCCTGATGACGATGCAGGCACCCCCGCGGTTCACTTCGGTGCGAATCAATTACACCGCTGATCCGTTTTGAGGGCCAGTACCGATCCGTTGTGAGGGCCGCGTGTACCGATCCGTTTTGAGGGCCGGCAGCGTTCTGCAGACGGCCGCGCGCAGCCACAGTGACGGGCGGCCGCGGTGCTTCGACAGCGCCGCGTCGATGGTGCCTGTCGGCCAAGCTACTTCAACGGCGCCGCGCCAACGGCACAGCTTCCTGCCGCCGTCGTCCGACTTGCTTATCCGGTGACGGCGTAGCGGCGCATGAGCCAGTCGAGGTTGTCCTGCAGCCCGGGGCGCCATGCCTGCCAGGTGTGCGATCCGGGCATGGTCTGCAAGGTGACATCCATGCCGGCGGCTTTCGCGGCGGTGTAGACCAGTTCGCCCTGGGGCCGGTAGAAGCCATCCGCGGCGCCGACGGTGATGATGCCGGCGGTGCCGCGGAAGTGACCGGTTTTGAGCAGGTCCAAGGGGTTTTGCCGGGCGAAGGCAGCGGCGTCGCCGTGGAAGTAACGATCGATCAGGGCCTTGTGTCCGGCGGGGATGGTGGGCGTTTTCTCGCCCGAGATGTCGATGAACGTTGGGTACACAGTGGGGAAGTTCAGTGCGAGCTGCAGGGCGCAGGTGCCGCCGTAGGAGAAGCCGGCGATCGCCCAATTCCGGGCGGGTCCGTGGCCGGCGTCGAGGGTGGTTTTGACCCAGTCCGGCACATCCACGGCAAGGTAGGTCCCGGCATTGCCGTGGCTGCTGTTCATGCACAGCGTGGGCTCGGCTACCGTGCCCTGGTTGGCGTCGGGCATGACGACGATCGGGGCCAGGCCGTTGTGCGCGGCGGCGTAGGCATCCATGAAGTCCGGCAGCTGTCCACCGGTAATCCAGTCCTTGGAACCACCGGGCACCCCGTGCAGGAGGACGAGCACGGGCACGACGGCGCGCGGGCTGGCGAGGTAGGCCGGCGGCAGCCAGACAAATCCCCGGCCGGGCTTGACCCCGGACCGGGTGCCGGGAATCGTCACCTCCGAGACCGTGCCGTGCGCGGGCATGCCGGGCGGCGGGTTCCACGACGCCTCGGTGGTCAGCTGGCCGGAGGCCGCATCCTGTGCCACCGGCGGCACGGTGGCGGGCAGCGTCTGGATCTTCACCTCGGTTCCGGTCAGCGCTCCCAGCGTGGGGTAGTTGCCGTAGTAAGTGTTGACGTTCACCGCCGCGGCAAGCAGGACCAACGGCACGGCGACGACGGCGGCAAGTCTGCCGCGGAACTTCCGTGCACGTCGGAACCGCGGAGCGACGAGGGCCAGGGCGAGCACGGACAGGCCGACGGGAAGGTAGAGCTGCAGCGGCTGCGGGGAACCCCAGGTGTTCCAGACCCGCTCGGTGACAAACCACAGCGCGGCGGTGACGGCCAGGGACACCGCCACGGCGATGGGCACGGTCCGCAGCAAATGCCGCCTGCCGGCCAGCAGCAGCCACAGCAATGCGGCAATGCCCAGCGTCGTCAGCACTACAGGCACCGGCCCGGTGATCAGGCCAAGCCTGGAAAGACCTGTCATGGGCGGGTCCTGCCGGATACCAGCTGCAGCAGATGTCCGAGGGAGGCTTCGGGCAGATAGGCCTTAGCGATGGCCTGCCCGATGGCCGGCAGGGCCGCAGGATCCGGATAACACATAAACATCGGCACGTAGCGGGGATGGAACTTTGCTTTGAAGGCAAACAGCGACCGGAATCCATACACCGGTTCCAGGCTGCGGCCTAACCAGTCCAGTACCCGCTCCAGGGAACCTGGGGGCGGATTGTCGCCGGCGGACTTCGCCAACGGTGCAGCCGAGAGGCTCACGGTGGCGTAGCCCTCGGCCTGGAAGTCTAGGGCGGCCTGGGCGATGAGGACCTCGATGCTGTTTTTGAACCCGGTGGAGCGTCGGCGCATGAAGTCCAGGGTCCAGCCGGTGATTTCGCCGTTCGTGTAGACGGGCAGCCAGGACGCGACGGCGTGCACGGTCCGGTCACCGTCAATGATGAGCAGGCATCTGACGTTGTCGTCGTTGAGTTCCTCGATGCCGCCGAGCGTGAAGCCCATCTCGGGGAGCTTTTTGTCCGCGACCCATTCTTCGGAGATGCTCCGGATCTGATCCACGATGGCCAGCGGTGCCCAGGGGTAACGGACCCACTCGGTGTGGACGCCCTCGCGCCGGGCCTTGTTCAGGGCGGTGCGGATGTCCTGGAATTTTTTCCCGCTGAAGGCCAGCTCGCCCAGGTCCAGGACCGTTTCCTCGGCGATCTGCACGCTCTGCCAGGAGAGCGCCGCGGCGGCATCGCGGAGGTCCGTGGTGACGGAGTACAGGCACGGCGTCCATCCCATCCCCGCGCAATGCTCGGAAAATTCGCGCAGGAGCCGGTAGCGGTCCAGCGCCGGACTGACCGGATCGCCGGTGGTCAGGGCAATTCCGGCCAGCACCCGGTAGGGCACGTACCCGGTTCCGTCGGCGGAGAACCAGTAGGAGTTGCCCTGCCACAATCCCATCCAGCCGATGGCGCCGCCGTCGTTGGCCTGAAGCAGCTCGCGGGCGCGTTCGCGGCCGTTTTCTGCGCTGTGCGCGCTGCGGCGGAAGGAGGCCAGCAGCAGCGCCGACACCACGCCCCAGAAAAGGACGCCGGTCCATTCATAGAACACATCGGCCGCGGCTCCGTTGGGCAGGAAGTCCGGGAATAGCTGCAGGGTCAGTCCGACCGGGGCCAGCCGCTGCGGGAAGTCGCCGATCAGCCGCCCCGGATCGGCCGGCGGGCTGAACTGTCCGGCCACGATTAATCCGCCGCCGATGTAGACGGCCGCGGCGCCGGTCGCGCTGAGTACGATCTTCGCCGCCAGTGCCCGGTACCGGACAGCGGGAGCGGTGAGGGTGAACAGCCGGCGCGTCAGCAGCAGCAGAACGACGACTGCGGCCGGCTCCAGAATCGGGATCACCAGGTCGGCGATGAACGGCGCACTCCCGGTGGCCGGTGTCGTTTCTCCGGCATCGTGGCCGCGGCGCAGGGTGGTGAAGGAGACGACGGCGAGCACCATCAGCCCGAGCTGCAGCAGCAGCGTTCCCCACCAGGCAAACCGGCGCCCCAGCCGGAGCCCGTAACAGAAAACCAGCAGCAGCAGGGACGGCACGCATGCCATGATGACTGCTCCAACGCCGGACCGCAGTTGGAGCTGTGCGACGGCGCATTCGCGTGCAGTGCCGGCCCCCTGGCAGATGGCACGGATTGCCGTCGGCTCAGTGTCCTGCACGCCGGTGAAAAGTTCCCCCAGCACGGCGAAGGGGCCATTCGCATTGGCGGAAATGGCCGCCAGCGGGGGACCGGCAGCCGCCGCGGCGCAGATCAGGGCGATCAGGATCCTGCTCTCACGGATCGACGCCGCCGGCGCTTCCCGCGAGTGAGGGGTGTGGCAGAGGAACCTGCCCGCGGCGTAGCCGGCCACGGCCGCGGCGAGCAGCATGATGGTGACCATGGCCCCGTTGAAAAGAACCATGGTGCCGAGCAGAATGAACCCGCCCAGCCGCCAACGCCGCCGCCACATGGTGTCCAGCGATGCGGTCGACGCCATGGCCGCACCCACCAGCGCCAGCGAGGGCCCGCCGAACGCGGCAGTGGCCAACGCCGACGCCCAGTCCGGGAAGACGAATGCCACCACGCCGGCCACGGCGAAGCCGCCCAGGATCCCGGCGACATGGCCGGACAGCAGCGCCACCGCGTATCGTGCCGAGCCCAGCTGCCGCTCGGCGAAAATCCCCAACCCCAGCAGGGCGGCGGTGGCCCAGAGGTACGTTTCCAGATCCGGAGCCCACAGCATCGACAACAGCACCGACCACGGATGGGAGCCGGTGCTTGCGGGATCGGCCAGCACGGCCGCGGCCAGGTGTCCGCGCGGGCCGTGGGTGATGCTCGTGGTCCCGAAGGCCACCGCCCACATCATCAGCAGCAGCCCGAACGTCAGCGGTGCGTGCCGCACACCGTCCGAGGCGATGTCCCTGGCCCAACGCCGGACCCGGTGCCCGGTGCGCAGGTTAGCTGCCCCGGAAGACGTCAGTCCTCCGCGGGAGCGAGGGGCCGGGTTTGGGCCGCAGTGGGCTTCCGGAGCATCAGCACGTTGTTCAAGAGCGTCAAAAAGGCCAGAATGGCAGCGCTGCTGATGAAAACGGATCCAATCACGTCACTGAGGTAGTGGACCCCAAGGTACAGCCGGGAAAAAGCCACCAGCGCCACGAAGATGGTGCCCACCGCCAGCAGAGCGGTCTTTTGCGTCCGGGTCTGTCCGATCACGACGACGAAGGCCCACACCAGCGCGACGGCAAAGGCCGTGTGACCGGATGGGAAGCTGTCGGAGCCCGTTTCGGGGGCCAGCGAATGCACCAGGTCCACCGGGGGCCGGAGCCGGCCCACTACGATTTTGCCGACCTCCGTGCTCAGCCAGCCGACGCTGACAATCAGACCGAAGGCGACGGCCTGCCACGGCCGGCGCCGCAGCAGCAGCACCAGCAGGCAGATGACCGCCAGCAGCACGACGGCCCCGAGCGGTCCGATCCCGAAATTGATGGCCTGGCTGAGCCCGGTCAGGGCGCCGTTGCGGCCGTGGCTGAGCGCCACATCGACGCCGATCTCCGGCGTCGTCCTCCCGTAGGATTTGGCGATCAGTCCGGCGATCAGCGTCAGGACGACGACGGTGGCGGCAAGGGCCAGCCACCACCAGGACCGGAAGCGGGGGACCAGCCGGTAGCCGCGCTGCGGGGAGTCGTGCATGTGTTGTTTCCTGCCTGTTTTACATGGATGCTGTGTTACATGGATGTGCTCTCGGTATTTTCACCCGACTTCCAGTCTGCCTGATCCTGGCTGAGTAAAGGCTGAGGGAGTACTATTTCGAACCGGCAGTGCCCCGCGGCGGTTTCCGTGGCCGTGATCGAGCCATGATGGGCGGCTATGATCCCGGCCGCTATCGCCAGTCCGAGCCCGCTGCCGCCGCTTTCGCGGGACCGGCTTTCATCGAGGCGAACGAAGCGTTCAAAGATCCGCGCCCGGTCCGCGGCCGGTACCGGGTCGCCGTCGTTGTCGATGTGCACGACCGTCACCTCCGCGGTCCTGGTCAGCGTGATGGTGATGCCGGTGCGCGCGTGCCGATCGGCATTGTCGAGCACATTGCGCAGCACCTGGCCGAGCCGCTGCGCGTCGCCGGTGACCCTGGCGGGCACGGCATCGACTGTGATCCGGTGCGCGCTGGTGGAGCGCAGCCGGCGGACCTCGGCGTCCAGAATATCGTCCAGATCCACGTCGTCGGCGGCGGTCCGGAGCCCGCCGTCGTCGGCCTTCGCCAGCGTCAGCAGATCGTCCACCAGGTAGCGCATCCGCGCCGTTTCGCCGGACAGCACATCCTGCATCTGCAGCCACGCCGCCCCGGAGGGATCCGCGGACGCTATTTCGACGCTGGCGCTGAGCGTGGCCAGCGGGCTGCGCAGTTCGTGGCTGGCGTCGGAAACAAACCGGCGCTGTTCCCGATCTGAGGACTGCAGCCGGTCCAGCATCGTGTTCATCGTCAGGGCGAGCGCGTGGATTTCGTCGTTGGTGGGCGGAACGTCCAACCGCTCATCGAGCCGGCGCCCATCAATGCGGGCCACCTGACCGCGGATCCGTTCAACCTGGCGCAACGACCGGCCGACCAGAATCCAGACGGAAACCCCGACCGTGGCCAGCAGCAGCGGTGTTGCCCCGAGCATGAACCAGCCAACCGTCGTCACCGTGTCCACCTGCACCTGGACCGTCGCGGCGACCACCACGGTGTAAATGCCGTTGCCCACCCGGACGCCGGTCGCGACCAGCAGGAAATCGTCCGGATCACCGAGGCTGTGCAGGCTGGAGACATCCTGGGTCAGTGTCCGGCCGGCCGCCGGACGCAGCGACGTCAGCGGCTTGGCGTTGGCGGTGGATTCCGAGGAGCCGACGACGGTACCGGAGGGATCGATGATCTGCAGATATTCCCCGCTGTGCGCCAGCTCGGCGAGCGCCTGCACTGCATCGGGCAGGCCGCGGTCACTGATTTGCGCCGCGAGGTCTGCGGCCGTGCTCCGCGAGGCGGCCTCGGTGGAGGAAATCAGCGATGTCTGCAGCAGCACCAGGAGCGTGATCCCGCCGACCAGCAGTGCCAGCGCGACGACGACGACGGCGGTCGCGGTCGCGCGTTTACGCACGCCCCAGCGTGTCCTGCGCACGCCCCAGCGTGTCCTGCGCACACCCCAGCGCGTCCTTGCCGAGCGGAAACTGGCAAGGCGCGCAGGACGGGGAAAACGCGCAGCGCGAGACGGAACCATGACTCAAGAATGTCCATAGCGGTGCCAAATGCACAAACGGTCTCTCAGCACGTCCTCAGGACCGTACTGGAATGCTGGAAGATCCGAAGGGAACTCGCTGCGGCCCTACCGCCGCCGACGCCGGAACGGAAGGACCCGTCCATGGGTGAATCGCTGCAACAGGACCAGCCGGAGGCCGCCCGGGCAACACCGCGGCCCGCCTATCAACGGGCCGCAAGCAAGGTCCCGGAGGTGACGGCGCTTTTTTGGCTGATCAAAGTCCTGACCACGGGCATGGGGGAGACGACATCGGACTACCTGGTTCACCAGCTTCCACCCGCTGTGGCGGTGGCCATCGGCGGCGTCGCTTTTGCGGCCGCACTGATACTGCAGTTCGCCGTGCGGCGCTACATCGCATGGACCTACTGGCTCGCCGTCGTGATGGTCAGCGTCTTCGGCACCATGGCCGCGGACGTCCTGCACCTGGGATTGGGCGTTCCCTATTTCGTTTCCACGGTCCTCTTTTCGATTGCGCTGCTGGCCGTGTTCGTGCTCTGGTACCGCAGCGAAAAGACGCTGTCCATCCACAGCATCAACACCCGCCGGCGCGAAGCGTACTACTGGGCCACGGTTCTGATTACCTTCGCGCTGGGCACAGCCGCGGGGGACATGACCGCCATGACGATGAACCTCGGGTACTTCGGCTCGGCGATTATGTTCGCCGTCGTGATCGCCGTCCCCGCCGTTGCGCACCTTCGATTCCGGCTTAATCCGATTCCGGCCTTCTGGGCCGCCTATATCGTGACCCGCCCGCTCGGTGCGTCCTTCGCGGATTGGATGGCCGTCACTCCGGGGCGGGGCGGCCTTGACTGGGGTGCCGGACCGGTGAGTCTTGGCTTGGCGGTGCTGATCCTTGTGCTGGTCGGATATCTCGCTCTCAGCCGCAAGGATCGCTCTCGGTCCTAAGGATCCAGGCCGCACCCGGGCATCGGCTCGTGCCCATTCTCCTGGGCAGCGGCGAGAGATCGTCTGGCCACCTCGACGGCGGACCCACCGGTTACGAGCGGGTCGGTTTCGTCGGCTCCGATTCCGTGGCGCCCATCCGCTTCGCCCGGGCAGCACCGTTGACAACGGATCCGCGCGGACCCGCGCGCCGCCGTCGTCGGCTGGCCTTGTCCTGCAACCACATCCCGCGGCTGCTCAGGACCAGGCTGAGCCACGCCGCCGAGGTGTTCACGGTGAGCAGTGAAATCAGCACCAGCAGCTGGATCAGCCCGGCGTCGAGCGGGCTCGCACCGCCGAGGATGAGCCCGACAAAGGCACCCGGAAGGGTGACAGCCCCCGCCGTCCGGGTCTGGTCCAGACTGGGCACCACCGCCTCACCGGCAATCGGCCGGGCCACCATCAGCCTGGCCGTCGGCCAGGTGAAGCCAATGGCCACCGCAGCCTCCACCTCACCGCGGCGGCCCGCCAACTCGGCTTCGATCCGCCGCCCGGCCAGCGTCGTGGTGGACATCGCAGCGCCGATCTGCTGCCCGAATATCGCGATCAGCGCCAACGCGTTCAACGGCAGCACGCCGGAAAGAACCATGAGGGCCGCCGTGGGCAGCACCCCTGCGGCTATGGGAATGCAGGCCAGCCACCATCGGCCAGCGGGCGCGATCCGGTGCCCGGACGTCCAGACGGCCACCACGAACATCAACGCAACGAAGAGCAGGGCCAGGGCCGGTTCTTTGGACAGGCGGGAGATGAGCAGCGCCACCACAGCGAGCTGCAGCAGCGCCCTGATGCCCGCCACCAGCACGTCACGGAATTTCCGCTGCAGTGCAAAGCGCCAGCTGACGGCGGCGCAGACCAGCAGCACGGCAAGGAGGACCCAACTCGCCGGGCCGAGATTCAACAGGGTTGATTGATCCACGGACACATCATTCCACCGATTACGGCGCTGTTTCACCAATTACTGCGCTGTGATGAAGCGCCGACGCCTAGCTTTTTCCCTGTGTCTGAGTATGTTGTAAGACGAGGGGACCACATAACGGCACGAGAAGGACAACATCTGACGCAGCATGCAGTGACGCGGCGGAAACGTCGGAGTCCTGCAGGGAGTGCAAGGAGTATGAGATGACAACGGTAAGTGATTTCGTGATCCAACGTGTTCGGGAATGGGGTGCCAGCCGCGTGTTCGCTTTTCCCGGTGACGGGATCGGTGAGTTCGACGGTGCGCTCGGCAAGGCCCAACGCGAAGGTGAGGGTTTGAAGTATGTCCGGCCCACGCATGAGGAAATCTGTTCCCTGATGGCCACCGCGCATGCCAAGTTCACCGGTGAGGTCGGGGTCTGCATCGCGACCTCCAGCCCCGGAGCATTCCATCTGCTGAACGGCCTGTACGACGCCAAGATGGATAACCAGCCTGTTGTCGCGATCATCGGCCAGCAGGGTCTGCCGTCGCTCGGGACCTTTACACAGCAGGAAAGCAATCTTGAGCGCACCCTGGCTGACGTGGCGGTGTACGTGCAGACCATCGTCTCGCCCAAACAGGCGCAGGCCGTTGTTGACACCGCTTTCCGCACGGCGCGGGTGCGGCTTGGGCCGGCGGTCATCATCCTTCCGCACGATGTGCAGGGCATGGAGATGGAAGAGCTCACTCCGGAGAACTGGGTGTCGCGCTCAAGCGCGGTCGCTCCTTCCATTTCCATTGTTCCGCCGGAGAGCGAGATCTTGAAGGCGGCAGCCATCATCAATGCCGGCAGCAAGGTGACGTTCCTTGTCGGTCACGGCTCCAACGGCGCGACCGACGAGGTGCTCGAAGCGGCACGGCTCGCAGGGGCCGGTCTCATCACCGCCCTTCGCGCCAAGGCGGTCATTCCATCAGACATTCCCCACCACAGTCAGCAGCTGGGCCTGCTCGGCACCCGCCCGAGCATGCACCAGATGAACGACTGCGACACACTCGTTTTCCTCGGAACCAACTATCCCTACAGCCAATTCCTGCCGGCGAGCGGGCAGGCACGGGCGATCCAGGTTGACCTCAAGCCCGAGCAAATGGGGCTGCGCTACCCGACCGAGTTGAATCTCTGGGGCGATGTGAAGGCAACTCTCACGGCACTCATCCCGCATCTGGAGGCGAAGACCGATCTTTCGTGGCAGGAAAACGTCGCGAAGGAGATGGTCGAGTGGGAGAACGAGATGGAAGCGCAGGCGCTGCTGAACTATGAGGATGGCGTCAACCCCCGGCGGGTGTACTACGAACTGAACAAGCGTCTTCCGCCGCAGGCCATCGTCACCGCCGACGCCGGCAGCACTGCCGACTGGTATGGCCACCACATTCGTCTGCGCCGCGGCATGATGGGAGACCTTTCCGGCCGGCTGGCGTCCATGCTGGCGGCCATGCCGTACGCGGTCGCGGCGAAGTTTGCGCATCCCGATCGGTCCGTCATTTGCACCATCGGTGACGGGGCGTTCCAGATGCTCGGCATGAACGAACTCATCACGATCAAGAAGTACATGCAGGAATGGGACAACCCGCAGCTGATCATCATGGTCCTGCATAACAATGACCTGACCCAGGTGTCCTGGGAGATGCGCACCGAGGACGCGAATCCTGTGTGGGAGACATCCCAGGATGTCGAATCGGTCGACTACGCGGGGTGGGCGGAATTGCTCGGGTTCCAAGGTATCCGGGTCAAGAACGACGACGACGTCGCGGCGGCTTGGGATGCCGCCTTCGCCCATCGGGGCATCACCCTCATCGACGCCTACACCAGCAGGAATGTGCCCCCGCTCCCACCGCACATCACGCTCGAGTTCGCTAAAAACACCGCGAAGGCGCTGCTGAAGAAAGATCCCTTCGAGAAGGGGGTTATCCGTGATTCCGCCGAGGCCCTCCTGTCCGAGGGCATCGAGCGCGTCAAGGGAAAGCTCCACATCGGCCAGGACAAGGATCGGCCCCAGGGCCGGGATAAGAAGGACGATTAGCTTCACCCATCCTGGGGTCACACCGGTAGTGCCGGGGTTCAAGGCACGGCCGGCGTATCCCAATACCAAGGTCCGCAGCCACGAAGATTGGAGTTAGCATGCCTCAATTCTTCCCGTGGTGGGTGGCTGTCACCCACTTCCTGAACCTCTTTTTCCTGTTGCTGCTGGCCCGAAGCGGGTTGGAGGTCCTGTCCGCCTTCCCCAAGCTGTACTGGTATGACGACTGCCCTCCCGGCCGGGAATGGCTGCGGCTTTCCAAGAAGATGTATGGTGCGGACTCCCGCAAGCCGTGGTCATCCCCGGACGAAGAGGAGGCGTGGACTCCGGCGATTGCCCTTCCCGGGAAGAAGAATCTTGGTCTGGGCCGGCATTGGCACTTCATGAGCGTCCAGTTCTGGATTCTGACCGGGGCGGTCTACATTGTGCTGGTTTTCGCCACCGGATATTGGCATTACCTGATCCCAACGCACTGGTCGATCATCCCCGACGCGATCAACTCCGTCGGTACCTATCTCCACTTCCAGATTCCGGCGAAAATTCCCGGCGAACCGTTCGGACCAGCCCAAAAGCTGGCCTATTTTGTGGTCGTTTTCCTCCTTGCCCCGTTCCAGGTGCTCACGGGTGCCGCGATGTCCCCCTCCGTGCTTGCCCGCTTCCCGTGGTACGGCAAGTTGTTCCATGGGAAGCAGGGTGTGCGCAGCCTGCACTTCCTGGGGCTTGTTGTGTTCGGCGTGTCTACCGTCATCCACGTGTTCGTCACCTGGTTCTCGTTGCGCTACCGGCGCCGGACCCAACATCTGCTGGGCGTCATGGTCAACCCGTTTGAGCGGGCCATCTCGAAGTCCTTCAATTCCCGAGAGCGCTACCACCGCAGGGACATCTCGCCCTATTTCCGGGTCAATGGCTATCCGCCAACCAGCGCGGACTACGAGCGGATGGCCGAGGGGGGGGGTTCAAGGACTACCGGCTGCAGATCGGCGGCCTCGTCGACCATCCGGTGTCACTGTCCCTGGCGGACTTGCGCGGGCTGGGCGAGCAGTCCCAAATCACCAAGCACAATTGCATCCAGGGCTGGACCGCCGTCGCGCAGTGGGGCGGCGTGCCGCTGGCCGGCATTTAGCGCCGCGGACCCGGTGCCGGTTTCGGCATCAGGGCAGCGCACAACGGAAACGAGCTGAAGAGACATGGTGAGCACCAAGGAAAGCCGGCAGTTCCCCCCGCATGTGCTGCGGGAGTACGCTCTGATCGCCGACGGTGAGCGTGGGATCCTGATCGGTCCGCGCGGCGACTTCGTCTGGATGTGCGTTCCGCGGTGGGATTCCGACGCGGTATTCTCCTCCCTGATCGGCGGCCACGGCAGCTACGCGATCACTCCACTGGATCGGTTTGTCTGGGGCGGCTACTACGAGGAGGGCACCCTGATCTGGCGCAGCCGATGGGTGACTGAAGGCGGTATCATCGAATGCCGCGAGGCGTTGGAGTTTCCCGCAGAGCCGGACCGCGCGGTGGTCCTGCGCCGGGTCATGGCGGTCGACGGCGACGCCAAGGTCAGGGTGGTCCTGGACCCGCGTGCGGGGTTTGGCCACCACGGGGTCCGTTCGCTGGCCCGCGAGGGCGGGATCTGGACGGGACGCACGGGTTCCCTGCGGATGCGATGGATGGGCGCCGACTCCGCACGCGCGGGGACCGGCGCCGACGCGCACAGCCTCATGATGGACCTCACCCTTCGGGCCGGCGAGCACCATGATTTCGTGCTGGAACTGGCCGACGAGGCGCTGCCGGACGAACTCGTTGTCCCGGACACAGCCTGGGAAGCCACAGCGTCCGCGTGGCGTTCAGCTGTCCCCGATCTGGCCGGGACGATCACCCCAGCCGACGCCCGCCATTCCTATGCGGTCCTGCGCGGATTGACCAGCACCGGGGGCGGCATGGTTGCTGCGGCGACCATGAGTTTGCCCGAGCGCGCCAAACAGGGCCGCAACTACGACTACCGCTACGTGTGGATACGGGACCAGTGCTTCACCGGGGAGGCCGTCGCGGCCGCGGGCGCGCACCCGCTGCTCGATGACGCTGTCCGGTTCGTTGCCGAGCGGCTGCTGGCCGATGGCCCCAACCTGAAACCGGCTTACACCACCCTGGGCGGCCCGGTACCGGGGGAACGGTCGCTGAATCTGGCCGGCTATCCCGGTGGATCGGACGTCGTCGGCAACCATGTCAACGCTCAGTTCCAGCTGGACGCTTTGGGGGAGTCATTGTTGTTACTCGCCGCCGCTGCCCGCCACGACCATCTCGATGCCGATGGCTGGCGTGCCGCCGAGGCCGCCGCCGACGCAATCACAACCCGCTGGCAGGATGCCGAGGCGGGCATCTGGGAACTGGACAACAGGAATTGGACGGAAAGCCGGCTGATCTGCGTCGCCGGACTTCGCGCGATCAGCAGCGTCGGAGCGCCCGGGGCCCGGATGGGCGATTGGCTGGCGCTGGCGGAGGCGATTCTGGCCGAGACGGCGGCCAGCTCGACCCATCCGAGCGGGCGCTGGCAACGCGCACCCGACGACGAGAGGCCCGATTCCGCCCTGCTGCTCCCGCCGATCCGCGGCGGCGTCTCGGCAGAGGACCCGCGCACCCTGGCGACGCTGCACGCGCTGGAGCAGGAACTCGGTGTGGACAGCTACCTCTACCGGTTCCGGCAGGGACCCGGCCCGCTCGCGGACGCCGAAGGAGCTTTCCTGCTCTGCGGATTCACGATGGCACTGGCCCAGCACCAACAGGGCAATGAGGTGGAAGCAACCCGCTGGTTCGAGCGCAACCGGGCCGCCTGCGGACCCCCCGGGTTGTACACCGAGGAATTCGATCTGGCGCAACGCCAACTGCGCGGAAACATGCCGCAGGCCTTCGTCCACGCGCTCATGCTGGAGTGCTCGGCCCGCCTCGCGCGGCCGTGGGACGCATAGCGGTCCGCGTTTTCCAGGTTCGCCGCGCACCGCGGTGGACGACGACGACGGCGGTGCGCCCCCGCCGTCGTCGTCCGACAAATCGTCTCCCGGCTGGTCGTCCGACAGCGGGGCGACCGCCAAAAAAGTGCGACGCCGCCCCTATGGATTCCGACTCCGCTGCCGTAGGATTCTGAGCAGCTCCGCAGCGAGACCGGTGCCAAGGCCCAGCAGCAGCGCGCCGTCGCGACCAATCCGGATCAGCCGGGAGAGTAGAGAGTATTCCGCGGGCATCGTCCGGTCCCGTCCGGTGCGGGACCGTCACGCCAGGCGCTGTCCCGCCCGCGGTGGCGGGAGACGATCCATTGCTGGTCCCGGTCATCGGCATAGCCGCCGTACCGCCAGCGCCGCCAGTCCCAGCCCCAAACCCAGGCCGGCGAAGGCTCCGCCGGTTGCCAGCCTGACATGATGCGAGAACCACAGCTGCGGGGCAGAGGAGTGCGCCTTCGAGTCGAAGATGCCATGCGCGCCATGATCATGACTACCGGCGCCATCGACCGGTTCCCACAGGTTGTGGGGGCGGTCGGCAGGGACCTTCTCCGACGTTTGCTGGGACTTATAGCCGGTCTTGGCCAGGTAGCGGTCCGGCAGGGGTGCGGCAAACTTGTTGGCAAAGATGGTGCCCACCGTTGACGCACCGACCCGGTATTGCTTGCGCTGGGGGTGGTCGGCCGCGAACACCACCCCGCGAGCGGCGACCTCGGGCTGGTAGATCAGCGGCACCGGCTGCGGATGATTCGGCAGCCGCGAAAGCACCCAGGAGAACAGCGGTGTATTCACCGCCGGCATCTGGGCAATGGTGATGTGCACGTTGGACTTATCGTGCAGCAATCCGGTGCGGATCGTGGAGGTGAAGCCAGTGACAGCATGCTTGGCCCCGCAATACGCAGATTGCAGCGGAATGCTCCGCGAGCCCAGGGCGGACCCGACCTGGACGATCGTGCCGCGGCCGCCGCTTCAACCTGTGCAAAATCGGAGACGTCGGTCGGGATGGCCAGAGCCTGCCTGCCGGCGCTCTGCCGGTCCGTGATGGCCGTTAGGGGTGTTGGGGTCCGGTCTGACCATGGGAACGAGCCTGGCCACCCGGGGCGGGCCCGATTCGTGCAGCCCACCGGTGGAGATCCGTCCGGTAGGCGGGCAGTGCCGCTTCGCCCAGATCCGCCAGCATGGCGGCCAATCGTCCGGGTACCTGGGCGGCGTCGGAACCATAGTGCCAGATCTCGCCGACGGCCAGGTCCAGGAAATCCGCGTAGCTGTATTGCGGGACCGACAGCCGCACCACTGCGCCGGCTTGCAGGTCGTCAGCTGCCCAGCGGCCGCTGGGCAGCTGACGACCCGACAGCCGGCGCAGGAGATCATGGAGGACATCAATACACTGGCAGGCAGTGGTGGGATCGTTGACTGAGGGGGAAAGAGCCCGCTCGGCAATGTCGACCAGCTGCCGGAAACTGAAGGCAAGGTCCTGCTCGGACGTGCGCTCGCTGTCCTGGGCTATGTGGGCGAGGATTTCCCCCTCGATCGCGCACTTCTTCCTGTCCTCAAACCGGACGGTGTCATCACGGCTCCGGACAACGCACAACGGGGCACCGGCCGGCACAAAATCACCGATGCGCACCGTCAGGGCCAGCACGCAATCCGAATCCACGGCCGCCTTCACCAGGCGGGTTTCATTGACGGACACGAGGACGCCGCCCGTCGGCGCCCGCACCACCCACCCCGCACCGGAGGAAGGACCGGCGGAAGGACCGGCGTCGTCCATGGCAGGGCGGTAGTATCGTTCCAACGTGCCTCGGGCTTCGCCTCCGATCTCGGTGACGATCGTTGCAACCCTGATCATGTCGGAAATCCGGGCAAGGTAGCCGATGAATAGACCGACGCTCGCGAGCACGAAGATGAAGGCCATGCTCACCGCGATCCGCGGCACGAATGGCGCGTGCCCGGTGGTACCGAGCACTGATCGCTGCACCACCAAGGCGTAGACGAACGTCGCGATGAAGATCCCGAGCGAATATCTCACGGTGCGGTCGCGCAGGAAGATCCGCAGTACGCGCGGCGAGAACTGGCCGCTGGTCAGCTGCAGTACCACGACCGTGATCGAAAAAACGAGCCCGGTGAACGAGATCATGGCCGTCACGATGGAGGAGAGCAAGCTGCGGGCGCCAGCCGGAGGTCCGGGATATAAGATGCTGGCTCCGACCGCGGTGCCCACGGCAGAGTCCACGGCGACCAGGCCCCACGCCAAGACGATCGACGCCAGGACACAGGCCGCGGGCACCACCCAAAAGGTGGAACGCACCCTGTCCTGCAGGCGTTCCATCGAGGCGAACTGCCCGACTGCTCGGGTGCCCATGGCTATGGCCGCCGCGAACTAGTCGGCTCGGAACGGGTGACCGTCCTACGCATACGGTTCGATGCCCCAGCAGGCATTGTGGCTCTGTCCCGGTTCCAGGGTGATCAAGCCTTCCCCGGAGTTGAAGGCATTTGGCGCGCAGGTCATGGGTTCGACGCCGAGGCCGGTGCGCCGCCTGTCCGGCTGGGGCAGAGCGTCCCCGGTAAAGATTTCGAGGTAGGGGTAGCCGTCATCGGCCCAAAGGGCCACCGCGGGGCCGCCGGGCACGGAAAGCCTGACCCGGGCCCGGCCGTCCGCGTCGCGGTCCAGATCTGTGTAGGTTACATCGATCTTTCGCGCTCCGAGCACTTGTTCGGTGCGCAGATCGTAGTGGGTTCCCTCGACAGGTTCGCGCCCGGTGGGGATGCCAATGTCGTCGACGGGAAGGTAGACCGATCCGGGCACGCGTGCGTGCGCGCTGTCGATCGTCTCCGTTCCCACGCTGAGGTAAGGGTGGGCTCCCAATCCGTAGGGACAGGCGCCCTCGCCAATGTTCGTCGCGGTGGTGCGAACGCTCAGTCCCGTATCGCCCAGTTCGTAGTCGATCCGGCACTCGAGCACCCATGGCCAGCCCGGACAGGCGTACAGGACATGCCCGAAGGTGGCACGGCCGTCGTCGTGCTCGAGAACGTGCCAGGACGCCCACCGGGTGAGCCCGTGGATGGCGCCGTCGACGGCGGGCTCGGTGAGGTCCAGTTGGTGTTCGATGTTGTCCCGGCGGTATTTTCCGGCCTTGATTCGGTTGGGCCACGGAATCAGCGAGTGCCCCCGTGCGCCCGTGCATCGTTGCGTCTCGGGGTAACCGTCGATGACCGGGCGCTGGCCGGCCAGATAGGACCGCAGGCCGGCGCCTACCTCGGTGATGGCGACAACCTGCTCGCCGTGGCGGAGCTCGTATTGGCTTCCCGATGGTGCTCTGTGCATTTTCTGCTCCAACCTCGTTGTAGGCTCTTACTTCACCCGGAATTGCCCGACGTCATTGCTGCGCAGGGTCAGGCCGTTGCCGGGGGCTGATGCGTCCGGAGTGATCATGCCTCCCTGCGGGTCCAGCGTGCCGTCGAAGAACATTGACTCGATCCGCACATGGTCATGGAACCATTCCAGATGACGCAGGTTGGGCGTGGCGGCGGCGACATGCGCGTGCAGGTGCGGGCCGCAATGACCGGAAACGTCCAGTCCGTGGGAGGCGGCGACGGCGGCGGCCCGGATCCATTCGGTGATCCCGCCGCAGCGGGAGGCATCGATCTGCAGGCAGTCCACCGCCTCCGCCTGGCACAGGCGTTGAAAATAGTAGATATCGAAGCCGTATTCCCCGGCCGTCACGTCCGCGGAGACCGCGTCGCGGATCTCCCGCAACCCTGCCAGATCGTCGGAGGACACCGGCTCCTCGAACCAGCGCACGTCCAGGTCTGCGGCCGCGTTCATCACGCGGATCGCCTGTTTGCGGCTGTAGGCGCCGTTGGCGTCGACGAAGAGTTCGACGTCGTCGCCGATGACGCGTCTTGCTTGGCGAATCCGGGACAGATCGCGCCCTGGATCGCTACCCCAGGATTCGCCGATCTTGATCTTGACCCGGGGGATCTGCTGGTCGTGGGCCCAGCCGCCGAGCTGGGCCGCCAGCTGTTCGGGCGTATAGGTGGTGAAGCCGCCGCTGCCGTAGACCGGTACCTTCTCGCGGACGGCACCCAGCAGCCGGTGCAGTGGCAGGTCCAGCAGCCGTGCCTTTAGGTCCCACAGTGCGATATCGACCGCGGAGGTGGCGTAGCCGATCGCGCCCTGGCGGCCGCTGTTGCGCACGGCCTTGACCATAGCGTCCCGGCATCCACCGATATCGAGAGCACTGCGGCCCGTGACGATCGGGGCCAGTACCTTGCTCACCACCTGCCCGCAGGCGGCGGCGCCGTATGTCCAGCCCATTCCGGTGGTGCCGCCGGAGGTGACGCGCACCAGAATCATGGTGGTGGAATCCCATGCGATCGTGCCGTCGGCTTCCGGCGCGTCGGTGGGAACGGTGTACACGCTAACGTCGACCGAGTCTATTGCCGGATCAATCATGCCTTTCAGCCTTCCCATACGGAGAATGGATTCCTGCAGCCGGGTGGACAGGACGCCCGCACCGGCGAAGTCCGCCATTGTTCAGTCAGTGCCCTGATGGGCACTGAGATGGTCGGCGGTGCCTCGCGGGCTGCCGGCGGTGAGCCGGTCGGCGGCGCGGGCCGCGATGGCCATGATGGTCAGCGCCGGATTGGCACTGCCCTCCGTCGGTAGCACACTGCCGTCGGTGATGTAGAGGTTGGGCACGGCGAAACTGCGGCAGTCGCCGTCGACGACGCCTTGGCGTTCGTCGGCGCCCATCCTCGCCCCGCCCACAAGGTGGGCGTATCGGTCGATGGTGATGACCTCATCCGCCCCGGCTGCGTGCAGGATGTCTTCCATCACGGATTGGGCGGCCCGCATCAGCTGGCGGTCATTGTCGCATTGGGAGTAATTGAAGTGGGCCACCGGCAGTCCATGCCGGTCCTTCTCATCGGACAAGGTGACCCTGTTTTCCGGTAGCGGCAGGAACTCGCACAATGCACCGAGGCAGGACCAGTGCACGTAGTCGGACATGTACTGCCGCAGCCCCGCACCCCAGTGACCCTGCGCGGCCACATGCTCTGCCCAGGTGATGGGCAGCGGCGAAACCGTTTGGATGGAAAAACCGCGTTTGTAGTGCTTCGTTGGGTCCGTCTCATAGAACGCCTCGGTGCTGACTTCGGGCGGCGGGGCCTTGAACATCCTTACCTCGGCGTCGAAGCGGCCGGCGGTCTGTGGTGCGCCCTGGACCATCAGATAGCGGCCGACCAGGTCGAAGTCATTGCACAACCCGTCCGGGAACCGTTTGGACGCCGAATTCAGCAGCAGCCGGGGGGTCTCAATAGAATAGCCGGCGACGACGACCATCCGGGCGCGCTGAAAGCGCTGCCGCCCGCGCCGGTTGTAATGCACTCCGGTCGCCTTCCCGGTACGCTCGTCCACCTCGATGCTCGTCACCATCGAGTCCGCCCGGACTTCCGCCCCGTGTGCCAGTGCGTCCGGAATATGGGTGATCAGCGGGGACGCTTTGGCGTTCACCTTGCATCCTTGCAGGCAGAAGCCGCGGTAGATGCAGTGCGGCCGGTTGCCGAAGCGGCCGTTGCTGATGGCCACCGGCCCCACTTTTGCGGTGATGCCGCAGCCCAAGGCGCCGCGCAGGAACACGTCGCCATTGCCGGAAACCGGATGTGGTCTTTGCGGGTACCCGTGCGGGTCGCCCCACGGCCAGTCGTCTCCGGCCACGGGGAGTTCCTCTTCAATGTCGCCATAGTAGGGCTTGAGGTCGGCATAGCCGATGGGCCAGTCGGCCCCGACCCCGTCGTCGCTGCGGATACTGAAGTCGCTGGGGTGGAACCGCGGTGCATAGCCTGCATAATGGATCATGGAGCCGCCCACGCCGCGGCCGGAGTTGTTGGACCCCAGCGGCACCGGGTCGCTGCCGCCGATCACGCGTGGCTCCGTCCAATACAAATGGTGGGAGCCGGCCTCATCAGAGACCCAATCGGCCTCCGGGTCCCAGAACGGACCCGCGTCCAGGCCAACCGCGTCCCAGCCCGCACGGGCCAGGCGCTGAAGCATCGTTGACCCGCCCGCACCGCAGCCGACGATGACGACGTCCACCTCGTCGTCGTCGTCAAAGACGCGCATATCCTTGCGCAACCGGTGGTTGATACCGGGCCCGGCCGGCAGCAGCCAGGCGGATTCATTGCGCTCTCGGACGCGGCTCATGAGGGCTCCTTTCGCAGCGGATCCTGGTCCGGCCTGGCGTCGGCGACCTCGAAGGGCTCCAGCTTGCCCACGCCGATATTCTTATAGCCGCGCGGATAGGCGGGTCCGGCGAACCCGATTTCCTGCCACGCCCACGGGTGGGCATAGAAGGCGGTGCACGCGTAGCGTGTCCACAGGCTCCAGATCCGAGCCGCAGGGTTGCCATGCCACGGCTGGGAACCAAGGTCCTGCACCCCCTGCAGTATCGCCGACTGGGCGTCCCACGGAGCCTCGGCGAAAGCACAACCACTGTGCTGCATGGCGTCCTCATCGAGCGCGGCGAGGGACTCACGCCACGACTGGCCATCCGGGGCCATTCCCTCGTAATGCCAGCCGTCCGTCTGTTCGTCCGCCAGGCGGGCATCGATCATGTTCACCGCCGGCACCCGCGGGTCCTGCCGTTGGTCGAGCAGTTGATCGCAGAGGGCGCTCGCCGCCGCTTCTTCGGCCGCACAGAAAAACCGGATCGCCGGGGGCATACCCAAACGTGAGACGACGACGGAGGTGGTCGCCTCGTCCCAGTGCTTGGACTGGGACATCACATCAAATCCGGGGAATCGGCCGCCTCCGGCTTGTGAGTCCAGCGGAAGGCCGCTCATTTCTCCCGCCTCAGGATCGCAGCAAGCAGGCCCATCCCGCCCACCATGGTCACCAGCAGCGGCGCCATCAGCGGTGGCCCCATTTCCATGTTGTACCGGAAGTTTCTGAAGCCGCCAGGCTTTTGATGGATACCCCGCGCGTGCAGGTAGGTTCCCTGCAGGCCGTTGGCGACGATAATCGCAGAAGCCAGCGGAAGTGCGGTCTTGGCCATCCGGTGGCTGAAAACGCCCGCCATTCCAGCCGCCGCGCCCACGGGTCCGAGCGCAACGGGAATCCACATCAGCTTGTTGCCGAAGCTCGCACTGTCGTGCTCGAAATAGATCTCTGCAGCCGTCACCAGGGCACCGACAGCGCTTAACCCTGCGAGGCTGCGCTCGAACCTTCCGGTCTCGACATTGCGCACCATCCGGTCAATGCCATACACAGCTTCCTGCGCCAGTTTGTTGCGTCTACGTGTGATCATTGCTCCTCCTCTGAGCTCAATAACCGATGTGACGGAGCCTGCCATCGGCGCGCAGCGTGAGCAGGGCCTGTACCTTTCAACCGATAACCGACCCGTTCAACATCCTGCACGCCCGTCAAGATCCTGCACGCCCGTCAAGCTCGGGCACGCCTGCCGCATCTATTGATCTACAGTCTGCCCCTTTTCGCACCGATGGAGTAGGGTCACCCTTGGCACGATGGGAGGCTAACCGATAAGGGGATCGAAGAGGGGCACGCATGCGTGAGACCACAGGCCGCAGGGCCAAACGTTCCGCCGCCGCAAAGTACGGCGTTGGAGTTCCACCCATTTGGGCCGATGCCCTCGGCCGCGCCGGGATCCGCTCCGCGCAGGCCCTCCTGGTCATTGGACTTGCCTCCGTCCTCCTGTGGGCGGCCACGCGGATCCCCATCGTCATCATCCCCGTGCTGATTGCTCTGATACTCGCCTCAGCGATCAGCCCCCTCGTCCACTGGCTCGCTGCCCACCACTGGCCTCAAGCCCTCGCGGTTCTGGGTTCATTCGTGGCGATCCTCGCCGTCTTTGGCGGCGTCATCACCGGCGTTGTCCTCCTCATTCGCGCCCAATCCAAGGAACTGGCAGCGCGGGCCGATGACGGCATCGAGCGCCTCCATGAAACTTTGAACAACGGACCGTACCCGGTCAGCGATACCCAAATCACCGCAGTCCGTGACGCCGTACAAAAATTCCTCACCAGCAGCGCCTTCGGAACAGAGGCGCTAACCGGGCTGCGCGTCGGGGGTGAAATCGGCGTCGGCGCGATCCTGATGGCCGTGATCTTGTTTTTTATGCTCAAAGACGGCCAGAAAATCCGCGATTTCCTGTTTGGCTTCCTGCCTGGCCAGCATCGCACGAAAGCGTACCTCGCAGCCGGACGCGCCACCGTGGTTCTCGGTGGCTACGTCCGCGGCACCTCTGTGATCGCGCTGATAGACGGGCTTATCGTCGGCGTCGCCTTGATTATCATGCAGATCCCGTTGGCCCTGCCGTTGGGCGTTTTCGTCTTCATCGGAGGCTTCATTCCCATCATTGGGGCAACCGTCGCCGGCACACTTGCCGTGCTCGTCGCGCTGATTTTTAACGGCCCCATCCCGGCTCTGGTGATCCTCGCCGTAATCATCGCAGCTAACCAGCTCGAACACCACGTCCTCCAGCCGTTCCTGATGGGCAAGGTACTGAGCATCCATGGTCTGGCGATCCTGGTTGCACTCGCCGCTGGCACGACCTTGGCGGGCCTCATCGGCGCACTGCTGGCCGTACCGGTCACGGCGGTCGGTTGGACGATCATCAAGACCTGGTCCGGCCGCGACAAACCCGATCCCGAGCCGGTCCGTGATCCAACCGGTGGCGCGGTCATATGAGCTGGTGGCGGCGCCGGCGGACCAGACGCAGATTGCGCGGCAATCCACAGGCCGCCGGTTTGTCCACGTTGTTTGTCGGAACGTCAACGCCAATTAGTGTAGGAGACAGTACTAAGGTGAAGGAGCGGTGAATCGTGAGTCCGGTGACCGTTCCCGTTGCCCCTGAAGTCTTACGCTGGGTCCAGTCCCGGTCCGGACATGACGCAGACTACTTCGTCAGCCGATTTCATGACTGGTTGAGGTGGTTGGACGGTTCGCTGTCTCCCACTGTCCGCGACGTGGAAAAGCTGTCGGAGGCATCGCATGTTCCGTTCGGCGTGTTCTTCCTGGACAGCGCTCCCGACGTTCGGCTTCCCATCGCGGACTTTCGGACCGGCCGGCGCGCCGGCACTGAAGAGCCGAGCCAGGATCTGTTGGATGTCCTGCATCAATCGCAACGGCGGCAGGATTGGTTCCGTGACTACGTCCTGCGTCAAGGCGGAATGGCATTGAACTTTGTCGGCTCGGTTGCCGGTGCTTCGGACGCCGAAGGTATCGGCGCACGGATCTCCGCGCGGCTGCACTTTGCCGTCGCAAGCCGCAATGGACTGCGAACCATGGAGGCGACAAGAAAGTACCTGGTGCGTGCGGCCGAGGCGGCCGGTGTCCTAGTGGTCGCGACGTCGATGGTTGGCAACAACACTCGACGCATGCTTGATCCCGAAGAGTTTCGTGGCTTCTCACTGTCTGACGACTTGGCTCCGCTGATCTTCGTCAACACTGCAGACACGCTTGGCGGACAATTATTCACACTTCTGCACGAGCTGGCGCACATCTGGCGGGGGGACTCAGGCCTGGACAATCAGCGTTTTGCGTCGCTTTCGGCGGAGAGCAGGGAGCGTTGGTGCAATGACGTCGCCGCCGGCGTATTGGTGCCGTTGCAGGATCTTAGGAACAACTACCGCGGTGGCACCCTGCCGGAGGAGCTGGAACGGCTGCGGAAACGCTACATGGCCAGTACCTTGGTGGTCCTGCTGCAGTTGAAGAAAGCCAGCATCCTTCCTGCTGACGGGTTCGACGATCTGTACCAGGCTGAACTCGAACGCGTCATGATGGTCGCCGGCGGTTCAAGCCACGGCGGCAGCTCCGGCGGTGATTTCTATGCCAACCAACCGCTTCGCGTTGGTGAGACCCTGTCGAAGGCGTTGATGCGTGACGGGTTTGAAGGCGGTACGCCAATGCCTGAAGCCATCGGGCTGCTTGGCTTCAAACACGTTGAGAATTTTGATACATATGCCGTTCGCTTGGGGATCAGGTGAAGTTCATCCTGGATGCGAGTGTCTTCATCGAGGCAAGCCGGACGTACTACGCGTTCGACATCGTGCCCACCTTTTGGGAGTGGCTCTCCACCATGAATAGGGCGGATGTGATCTACTCCGGCCCCCCGTAAAGCATGAGCTGTCAGGAACCGACCGCCTCGCGCGCTGGGTATCCCGACAGCCGTCTTCCTTTTGGATACCTGGCTTAAGGAGGCGCCCCGGGGTCAATCCGGCTCGGCACTGTCCGTCTTGACGACCCGGCTACGAGGACGAACAATAACAATGGCCGTACCGCGGTTCTCGGCGCGGTCTCGCATACTTCAGGGACGCAGCAACAATAGGTGGTGGGACGGATGGATGCGAAGAATACCTTCACGACAGGGGCCTTCGACGGTCTTCGGGGGCGGGTCTCCGGAACAGTGGTTGTGCCAGGTGATCCCGGCTATGAGGAAGCGCGCCGTGTCTGGAACGCGATGATCGACCGCCGCCCGGCCGCCGTGCTGCGTGCGGCGACCTCGCTGGACATCGCGCCGGCCGTGGAGTTCGCTCAAAAGCATCGGCTGCCGATCGCCGGTGGAGGCCACAACGTCGCCGGGACCGGGACCGTGGACGCTGGAATCGTCCTTGACCTTGGCGCCCTGACCGGGGTGGAGGTGGATCCGGTGATGCGCACCGTCCAAGTCCAGGCTGGGGCGACGCTGGCCGATGTTGACCGCGCCACCGAGGTCCACGGGATTGCGGTTCCCCTGGGAGTCGTCTCCGGGACCGGGGTTGCCGGTCTGACCCTGGGAGGCGGCTTCGGCTGGCTCACCCGGGCCCACGGCCTGAGTCTGGACAACCTGATCTCGGCAGAGGTCGTGACGGCCTCAGGGGCGGTTCTGCAGGCCAGCGAAACCGAGAACCCCGATCTTTTCTGGGGCTTACGCGGCGGAGGCGGAAACTTCGGCGTCGTTTCCTGCTTCACCTTCCGGGCGCACCCGCTCCCGGCGGAGGTGTTCTCGGGGAACATGGTCTACGGCCGCGGCCGTTGGGCCGAAGCGCTGCGGGCATACGGGCTCTGGACCCGGGACCTGCCCGATGCACTCACCTCCATCATCTCCTTCCTCGTGCCGCCACCGAACTGGGACATGGGCGCGGACCCGCTGATGGTGCTCGGATTCGCCTGGGCTGACCCGGATCACGAGAAAGGCGCGCAGGTCATTGAACCGCTGCGCCGCGACGCACCACCGGATGC
>CAJDTL010000003.1_pt1 | contig 96151 bp, 86 predicted proteins | sample 7389871 | NCBI WGS metagenome assembly CAJDTL01 (sample SAMEA7055650, study PRJEB34461) | soil metagenome | biome: terrestrial ecosystem; feature: Peninsula; material: soil | place: Antarctica | collected 2016 | reverse complement strand
CCGGATCAAATACTCCCGTGACGAATACCTGGCCGGAGACCTGCCGGCGGATGCTCTGCGGAAGGAGAAAATCCGCGAAGACCGGATCCGGGCTACGGGCTACGGGTCGTGAGGTGGCTGCCTGTCGTGACGTGGATGCCGGTCGTAAGGTGGATGCGGGATGCGGTCAATAGTCCGGAAATTCTGCGGCGCAAGCTGCTGCAGGCCGGGCTTCGCGTCCGCTGAAGCGCACCATGCCACGTATTGCCGGGCAAATGGACGAATCCGGGGCAGGCGCCGGCTACGTCCGCACGGGCAGAGTCGTCGGCCTGAAGGCCGACCGCATCGCTTCGAACGCGGTGATGTGGCGGTGATGTGGCGGTGATGTCCCCGTGATGTCCGCTTCGTGGCGCAGCGTCAGCCCGATACCGTCCAGGCCCGCCAGCAACCGCCCGCGCGTGTAACCGTCGAAGGCAAACGACGCCGTCACGGAACACCAACGAAATACCCACTAGCGACAGTTCCCAAGTTGCCCACATCGGCGCCAGGACGCAAGTGAACGTTAGCTTTGGGAATCGAAGCGAGTGGGTATCCGTTACCGGGAACGCCAACGTGGTTAAGGGTCAGGCCAAGGCCGATGAGTTGAAATCCCGCTGTCCAAGCGTCGTTTCCCGATGGCACCAGCACACCGGGACTGGTTCTCATCCGAGTGAAGTCAGAATCCGCGCAATACTGGAACACTCCGGGCGGCGCGATCGCAACCGTGTTCAAATGGGCAAAGTCCCGCATCACAGGCAACCACATTGATCCGGGCGAAAGCCCCCGCGTGGATCTCTGAAGAGATCGAGAACAAGATCGAGACCGCTCTCAACCCGTTCCCCACTGCTCCCTGCCAAGCTGAATGTTACGTCCCAAACTCCCGCTCCAAGACGCCAGCTGCCAGCCGCGCGGCTTCCTCAAGGTCTGATTTGGCCGTGTCTTCAGGCTGCGGCAAACGGCGCGCAAGAGATAGCAACCTGTGCACCGCAACCAGGAATCGCTGGTTCCCACGATTGTGCGTCTGCTCTGAGCACGTCGTGCTTGGTGCCGCCCTGGCCGCCGCATAGGCTTCTAACATGACGCAGCCCGGGCCATGGCAGGACGCCGCCGCCGGGCTCCCCCGGAGCGAGCCGGACCACGCCCAGACACCGCTGCCGGCCCAGGCACATCCGTACGGGCCGCAACCGCCCGGATTGGACGGGGGCCGGGGTAACCGCGTAATCAATCTCATCCTGGTCGGTCTGCTGGCCCTCATGGCCATTGGAACAATGGTCTATTTTGCCGATTCTCTGGGTGTCAACGTCTTCCTGATCTGTGGCGCACTGGCCCTGATCCCGCTGGGAATCTGCCTGCTGACTCTGCTTTGGATCGACCGCTGGGAGCCCGAGCCCAAAAGTGCCCTGCTTTTTGCCTTCTGCTGGGGGGCCGGCATGTCCGTCGCGGCGTCCCTCGTTGTCGGCCAATGGGTCCGGCCGATGTTGCTCGCCGGGTCGCCGCTGAGCAATCCGGAAAGCGTCAGCGCCCTGCTGCAGGCTCCGCTGGTGGAAGAGATCTTCAAGGGGCTCGGCGTCCTGCTGATCTTCCTGCTCCGCCGCCGGACCTTTGACGGCCCGATCAACGGCGTGGTGTACGCCGGCACGGTCGCGGCGGGATTCGCCTTTACCGAGAACATTCTGTATTTCGGTTCGGCCCTGACGGCTCATCAGGAGGTCGGGGTCGGCCTGATTGCCACCTTCGTTATCCGCGGTCTCATGTCCCCCTTCGCCCATGTCATGTTCACGGCCACGATGGGGGCGATTCTCGGTTACGCGGCCAGGAACGGCGGAACCGTATTCGCTCTCTGCGCCTGGACCGTCGGACTTATTCCGGCGATGTTCCTGCACGCATTGTGGAACAGCAGTTCCATGATCAGCGCAAATTTTCTGGTGGTTTATGGTGCGCTGCAGTTGCCGATCTTTATCCTCTACGTGCTCGGCGTCGTGCTGTTGCGGCTATCGGAGGCGAGGCTGATCCGGCGCCGGTTGAGCGAATACGTGCCCGCCGGATGGTTTTTCCCGGCGGAGATCACCATGCTGGGCACCGGCGGCGGGCGCCGCCGGGCGGTGGCCTGGGCAAGGACCTTCGGCGGGGCCAAGGCCATGAAGCGTTTCATCAACCTGGCCACCAGGCTCGCCTTCACCCGGCAACGGATATTGGTCGGTGCCCGGCTCTCCGACTCGCTGCAGCAGGAAACCGTCCTGCTGGAACGTGTGACGGCGGCACGTGCGGAACTGCTGTCGCTACAGTCGGTGACGGAGCAGTCTGTGACGGAGCAGTCTGTGACGGAGCAGTCGGTGACGGGGCAGCCGATGACGGGCCGGCCAGAGGATTCCTGATCGTCAGCCCGGCCGCGCTGTGCAAGTGTCCGGTACCGCGCACAAGCTGGTCACGCGGGGCCGGAGCGCGTCCGGGGTCTGAACCCGGGCGCCGCCCCGGCCGTAGTGCTGCGTCCTGCGCCTACGCCAGCAACGTTGGTTTGAGCTGCTGCAGCCTGCCAAGCAGGCCGTTGATGAACTGCGGCGACTCATCCGTGGAGAGGATCTTGGCCAGCTCCACGGCCTCGCTGACCGCGACGCCGTCGGGTACGTCGTCGTTGTACAGCAGCTCCCAGGTGCCGATGCGCAGCAGCATACGGTCCACGGCCGGCATCCGCTCCAGCGACCAGCCCTGCGAATAGGTCTCGAGGAACTCATCGATGGTGTCCTGCAGGGCGCTGACTCCCTGCACGATGTCAACGGTGTAGAGATTAATAATCTGGTCGGTGCTTTCACGCCGTTGCCGGATCGCGTCTGTTACGGATACCGAGCGCTGCTCCGCCTCAAAAAGGATGTCAAGGGCCCGGCGTCGGGCCTTGCTCCGGGCGGAATTCGGCCGGGTTGAATCTGCTGCTGCCACTAGTCGTTGACACGTCCCAGGTAACTGCCGTCGCGGGTGTCAACCTTCACGCGGGTGTTGTTCTCGACGAACAGCGGGACCTGGATCTCATAGCCGGTTTCCAGCGTGGCCGGTTTGGTTCCCGCGGAGGAGCGGTCACCCTGCAGCCCGGGCTCCGTGTAGGTGATCTGCAGCACGACCGACGGGGGCAGTTCAATATACAGCGGGGTGCCGTCGTGGATGGCGATATTGACGGACTGGTTCTCCAGCATGAAGTTGGTCGCATCGCCCACGGTCTCGCCGCTGACGGTGATCTGGTCGAAGTCCTGGGTATCCATAAAGACGAAATCCGCGCCGTCCTGGTACAGATACTGGTAGTCGCGGCGGTCAACCGTAGCGGTTTCGATTTTTAGGCCGGCGTTGAACGTCTTATCAACCAGTTTCCCGGAGCGCACATTGCGCATCTTCGTGCGGACGAAGGCGCCGCCCTTGCCCGGCTTGACGTGCTGGAACTCGACGACGTTCCAGAGCTGTCCTTCCAGCTTCAGAACCGTGCCGTTCTTGATGTCGTTAGTAGTTGCCACTGTTTCTCTCTCTGTCGGCAGGCTATTGTCCCCGGAAACGTCCGCCCACACGCCGCGGCGGGGGCAGAACTGCAATGCAGGGAAGAGTTATCAAAAATCCATTGACCATTCTACCTGCTTACCGGCAGCGGCGGTATGCAGCCTGCCGGACCGGCAGCCGGACTGTACTGTCAGACTGTACTGTCGGGCTGAACCGGAGATCCGCCGTCGTCCGCTAGCAGACCGGGGAATATTCCACCATGTCTTTGGCCCGCCGCACGGCAACCGTGGATGAATAGATGGCCGCCGCGTCTTCGCCGAAGGCAACGCGCTGGTCCAGGGCAGTCGCAAAGCTCCGGACCGCGTCGGAATAGTTGCCGGCGGAGAAGTGCACCTTCCCCAGCTGCTGGTGGACCCAGGATTCGGTGGCTGTCCGGGCAACGGCCGCGACCAGCATTTTCAGCCGGTCCACCGCCCGCTCAGTATGTCTGGTGGCCCGCAGGATATCCGCGTCCAGCAGCTGCAGGCGGAAAGAATCCGGATCGGCGATCCTGGCCGCCGCCGCGGTCTCGGCCGCTTCCGCGACCCGCCCGCGGGCCAGCAGGACAAACACCAGATCGGCCGGATCGTCGGTCTCGGTGAGCGCCCGATCACAGGTGTTCACATCCACTACCTCCGGCAGCAGTGTCACCGGGTTGATCGCGGTACCCGGGAAACCCGCGTAGGGCCAGTCCTGATAGCTCATGGTCAGGACGCAATTTCCTGGTAGGCGGCGAAAAGCAATGACGCATCCGGAACATCAAGGATGCCGGGCTTGGCCACATCGTCCAGGACCACGAAGCGCAGCAGATCACCGCGGGCCTTCTTGTCTCTGCGCATCCCATCCAGCAGTCCCTGCCACCTGTCCCGGCGGTAGGTCACGGGAAGTCCGAGGTCCGTCAGGATCCGCCGGTGCCGGTCCGCCACGTCGTCGGACAGCCGTCCGACGCTGCGCGCGAGTTCGGCGGCAAACATCATGCCCACCGACACGGCCGCTCCGTGCCGCCAGGAATAGCGCTCCACCAGTTCGATGGCGTGGCCGAGGGTGTGGCCGTAGTTCAGAATCTCCCGCAGTCCGGTTTCCTTCAGATCCGAGGAGACCACCCGGGCCTTGACCGCGATGGACCGTTCGATCAGCTCGCGGACCGTGCCGGAGGCAGGATCCTTCACGGCATCCGGGTTCTGCTCGATCAGCGCCAGAATTTCCGGGTCCGCGATGAAGCCGCATTTGACCACCTCGGCCATCCCGGAAAGCAGCTCGTTGGGCGGGAGGGTGGCCAGTGCGTCCAGATCGGCCAGCACCGCAGCCGGCGGGTGGAAGACCCCCACCAGGTTCTTGCCCTCGGCCGTATTAATGCCGGTTTTGCCGCCCACGGCGGCATCCACCATGCCCAGCAGACTGGTCGGGAGATGGATGACCTTGACCCCGCGCAGCCAGGTGGCCGCGACGAATCCCGCCAGGTCGGTCACCGCACCACCGCCCACGGCGACAATGGCGTCCGAGCGGGTGAAGTCGTTCTGGCCGAGCACCTGCCAGCAGAAGGCCGCAACCTGAACGTGCTTGCCCTCTTCGGCATCGGGGATCTCCGCCGTCAGGGCGGTGAAGCCCGCGGCCGCAATGTCATCACGGACAGTGTCCCCGGTTAGCCGCAGCGCGCGCGGATGGATCACCAGCACGCGCCGGACGCGCTCCCCGAGCAGCGCGGGCAGCTGCGCGAGCAGACCGTGCCCGACGACGACGTCATAGTTTTCTGCGGGCCGGCTCCCGGTCACCTTAATGGTTGTCACTGCCGATGTCACTGTGTACCGCTCTCTTGTGCGTTGATGGTGCCGGGCGCTGCGTCGGTGGCAGCGGTACGTTCCGCGGATCCCGGGCCGGCCGCTCCGGCATGCTGGCGCAAAAGGAGAATCAGCTGCTGCACCAGCTCCTCCACCGTACCTTCGCGCACATCCAGGGTCACATCAGCCAGCGCCTTGTACACCGGCACCCTGGCCGCGGCCAGCTGCTGCCAGCGGACCAACGGATCGTCCGCCAGCAGCGGACGGGCCCCGCCGCGCAGGATCCGCCCGCGCACGGTGTCCAGATCCGCGTCCAGATGGATGACGAGGACGTCCGCCAGCAATTGCGCGGTGCCGGCGTCCAGCACGGCCCCACCGCCGACCGAAAGCACGATGGGCCGGTGTGCGCCCGCTTCGAGGGCAGCGGCGATGGTCTTCGCCTCGAGCCGGCGGAAGTGGTTCTCGCCCCGGCCGGCGAATATTTCCGCGATCGTGCCGTGCTTCTGCACGATCGACTGGTCGGAGTCGACGAATTCCAAGGCTAGTGCGCGGGCCAGTTCCTGGCCGATGGCCGATTTCCCGACCGCCATCGGTCCGATCAGCACCAGGGTACGCGACGGCACGAACCCCCCGCTGGCGGCTTGTTTCCGCGGCATCAGTGTCCCAGCGAATCCAGCGCCTGTGGGATATGTGCCAGATAGGAGGCAAGATTCCGTGCGGTTTCGGCGATCGAGTCGCCGCCGAACTTCTCTGTCACGGCCTCCGCCAGCACCAGCGCCACCATGGCCTCCGCCACCACGCCGGCGGCCGGGACGGCGCAGACATCGGAGCGTTGGTGGTGGGCCTTGGCGGTTTCACCGGTGGCCACATCGATGGTCCTCAGCGCCCGGGGTACCGTGGCGATCGGCTTCATTGCCGCACGGACCCGCAGAACGTCACCGATGCTCATACCGCCCTCAATGCCGCCGGCACGGTTGCTGGTGCGGCCGATGACGCCGTCTTCGCCGCGCACGATCTCGTCATGCGCCGCCGAGCCGCGCCGGGCGGCCGTGCGGAATCCGTCCCCCACCTCGACTCCCTTAATCGCCTGGATACCCATCAGGGCACCAGCCAGACGCGAATCCAGCCGCCGGTCCCAATGCACGTAACTCCCCAGACCCGGCGGGAGACCATACGCCAGCACCTCGACGACGCCGCCGAGCGTTTCGCCGTCCTTATGGGCGGCGTCCACCTCGGCGACCATGGCGCTGGAGGTCGCCGGGTCGAAACAGCGCAGCGGATCGGCATCCAGCGCCGCGACGTCGGCGGGGACCGGCACCGGCGAAGCCTCGGGGACGGACACCGCGGCAAGCGCGACCGTGTGGCTGACGAGTTCAATCCCCAGCGCCTTGAGCAGCTGCGACGCCACCGCTCCGAGGGCCACGCGGGCGGCGGTTTCGCGGGCACTGGCCCGTTCGAGAACGGGCCGTGCTTCGCTGAATCCGTATTTCTGCATGCCGGTGAAATCCGCGTGGCCCGGCCGCGGCCGGGTCAGCGGCGCGTTGCGTGCCTGTTCCGCCAGCAGGGCCGGATCGACCGGGTCCGCAGACATGATCTGCTCCCACTTGGGCCATTCGGAGTTGCCGATCTGGATGGCAACCGGGCCGCCCTGGGTCAGGCCGTGCCGGACACCGCCGAGAATGGCCACCTCGTCCTGCTCGAACTTCATCCGTGCACCGCGCCCATAACCGAGCCGGCGGCGCGCCAGAGCGTCCCGGATCTGGGCCCCGGTGAGTTCGACACCGGCCGGCACGCCCTCAATAATTCCCACAAGTGCCGGGCCATGAGACTCTCCGGCGGTCAACCAACGCAACATACTTTCCATCCTGCCATGCTCAATAGGCCCCGTTACCGCCGGGGCACCCCGATTGCGTCACACATCACATTGATGACGTCCGCCGTGCTATGAGTCGATCCGGCGGTAAAGAGCCGGACCTGTTCCACGCCCTGATAGAGCAGCATCTCGATCCCGGGCACAATGGTCCCGCCGCGCCGCTCCCACGCCGCGGCCAGCGCGCTGGGCCACGGATCATAGGCGACGTCGAGCAGCAGCCTGCCGCGCAGGGACGACGGCGGCAGCAGGTCCGCGAGCGGATCGGCAGCCCGCGACGGCAGCGTGGAGATGACGACGTCGTAGTCCCCCAGCGCCACGGCGTCGTTCCACGGGCGCAGCCGGCAGTCGAGGCCGACAGCGGTCCCCGCTTCGGCCGCCTGGGCTCCGCTGCGGCGGACAAAGACATCCGCGGCGGATGCGCCGAGCCGCCGCAGAGCCGCCACCGCGGAGACGGCGGTTCCACCGCCGCCAAGGATCGCCGCCGAGGGCCGCTGCCCGATTCCGGCGAACCGGAGCGCATTGACGATGCCGGCAACGTCGGTATTGTGGCCCACCAGCCGCTGCCGGTCCGGATCCTGCCGGTCAACGACGACGGTATTGACGGCTCCCAGCGCCGCCGCGGCCGGTTCGACGACGTCCAGCAGCGGCAGCACCGCCGTCTTCAGCGGCATGGTGACGGACAGGCCGAACCAGTTCCGCTCCGTCCGCACGCGGGTAATCAGTGCCGCCAGCCCGGAAACCTCGGTGTCCAATGCCGTATAGACGTACGGCAAACCCAGCCGCGCATAGGCCGCGGCGTGCAGGGCCGGGGACTTCGAATGCGCGATCGGGTGCCCCAGCACCGCGCCGTAGAGCAGCCCGGCTGGCTGCGCGTCCGGCCGGATTTCGAACTGGGTACCGGGTGGTGTTTCAGTCTGCGCGCCGGGCGGCCCCGATACCTGCGCGTCTGCCAGGTCTTGGAGGCGGGTCGTGTCGTGAAAGTGCGTCATCTACTTACATTTCCCTGCGTTCGCGTCGCACCAGGCCTGGTATTTGGCCACATTCTTCAGATGGTCGGCATAGGTGGTGGCGTACAGCGTCTCGCCGGTGGTCAGGTTCACCGTTACCCAGAAATAATACGGGTTGGCCTTCGGATGGGCTGCGGCGTTAATGGCCAGCTCCTTGGGCGAACCGATCGGTCCGGCGGGCAGGCCGGGGTTGGCAAACGTGTTGTACGGGTTGCTGGCGTCCTTCTTCTGCGCGTCTGTGATGTTGTACGTCTTCAGGCCAAGCCCGTAGGCCACCGTTGCATCGGATTCGAGCCGTCCACCGGTCTCCGCGTTGGGGTTGTTCAGGCGGTTCTCAATGGCGCCGGAAATCAAGGTGTAGTTGGCTTCGTTGCCCTCAAACTCAATGATGGACGCGATGGTCAGGACCCGGTACTGATCATTCGGGTCCGTTACACCGTCCTTGACCAGCGTGTCCTTAGTGGTCTGCACCAGCTGAGCCAGAATCTCCTGGGCCGTCATCTCGATCGGGAAGCGGTACTCCCCCGGTGCCAGATAACCCTCCAGGCTTTTGGCCGCGGCGGGCAGCCCGAAGCTGGCCGGCGTCTTGGACAGGGACGTGAATTCGGATTCTGCGATCCCGGTGGACTTTGCCAGCAGTGCCAGCACCTCCGGCTCGCGCATGTTCTGGTCGATGGCCGCGTAGTGGACCTTGTTGTTGTCCGGCGCCAGCAGCACAGACACCGCGTCCGCGGCCTTCATCTCGAGCTTGAGTCCGAAACTCCCCGGTTGGATGAGCGCGCCGCCGCTGACGGCCTTGAGCGCATCCAGGAACGCCGATTCGCTCTGCACCACACCGTCCTGGACCAGTCCTGCAGCCACCGTGTGCCCGGTGGCTCCCGCCGGCACGATGAATGTCACGGTACCGTGGCCGGGTCCGGGATAATCCTTGCTCGTCGTCCCCGTCAGCATCGGCTGGACCGCCTGGAACGCGAAGAACGACACGCCCACAACGAGCGCGACGACGAACAGGAAGACCACGGTCCGGCGACGGCGGCGGACCCGTTTGGAGGCGCGCCGGACACGGCGCGTCGACAGATCCGGCTGCACAAAGTTCGGGTGCGCACCGTCCTGGTAGCCGTCATCCGGGTGGGCACCGTCCCGGTATGTGCCGGCCCGGTGGGCGCCCGCCGGGTGCAGGCCCTCGGCAGACGGACGCGGAGCCTCGGCGGACGGGTGCGCCGATTCCGCCTGATGGCGACCGGAACCGGGACGATCCGGGAAAATGCCGCTCAAATGGATCGTCCTTGCTCATTCATCTCGGGGCCGATGACGCCGTCCTTCGCTTGGGGCAAATCCGCGGTGCGCCCCACCGCACCGCTCTGCCGTCCTGATACCACGATTCCAACCGTGGTGCCGCGTGATTTCTCCATCTCGATGGCATGTTGCAGGATCCCCACTGCCGCCACCTGATCCACTACTGTACGGTGTTCGCGGCTGCTCATGCCAGCGGCACGCAGCGACTGATGCGCAGTGACCGTGCTCAGCCGCTCATCGATCATCCGCACGGGCACCGCATAATCGGCGTCCGCCAGCGCTGCCACGAGCAGCACGGCATAGCTGCGGGCCATTTCCGCCGACGCACGCTCCGCCCCGCTCATGGTGCGCGGCAGACCGACAAAAATCTCCACGGCCGAACGCTCCCGGGCCTCCCGCACGATCAGGCGGACATCGGTGTTCTTTTTGGTGTCCCGCTTCAGCGTGCGAACCGGCGTGGCCAAAATACCATCCGGATCACAGCAGGCCAAGCCCACCCGGACGGTCCCCACATCCACGCCGAGCTTGACGCCGCGGGGATACGCGGGGCTGGAACTGCCTGCGCCCGAACTGCCTGTGCTGGAACTGCCTGCGCCCGAACTGCCTGTGCTGGACACGACGGCGGCTCTAGGCCCGCTGCTCGATCGCGCCGACGACGGCGGCCAGGGCCGCGGTCACCTGCGCCGGGTCGCTGCCGCCACCCTGGGCGACGTCGTCCTTGCCGCCGCCACCGCCGCCGAGTATCCCGGCAGCCAGCTTCACCAACGACCCGGCCTTCACGCCCGCGCTCCGCGCCGCGTCGTTGGTCGCGACCAGAACCATGGGCCGTCCGTTGGCGATCCCTGCCACGGCGATCGTCGAAGGATCGGATCCGAGTCTGTTCCTCAGGTCCAGGGCCAGCGCACGCAGGTCATCGGCACCACCGATCGTGCCGGCGTCGTGCGCTATCACTTTGATGCCGCCCCGGTCCTGGACCGTCCCGGACAACGTCGCGGCCTCGGCGGCGAGTTGCTCCTTGTGCAGACGCTCCAGCTCCTTTTCCGCCGTTCGCAGCTTACTCAGGGTTGCCGCAATCCGTTCGGGCAGCAGGTTGGAGGGCACCTTGAGCATGTCGCTCAGCTCGGTCACCAGCGCACGCTCGGCGGCCAGGTGACGGAACGCGTCCATCCCGACGAAGGCCTCCACGCGCCGGTTGCCGGAGCCCACCGACTGGTCGCCCAGCAGCGTCAGGCTGCCGATCAGCGAGGTATTGGCCACGTGCGTTCCGCCGCAGAGCTCGCGGGACCAGGCGCCGTCGATCTCCACCACGCGCACCTCGTTGCCGTAGTTTTCGCCGAACAGTGCCATCGCGCCCAGGGCCTTGGCGTCCGCCAGCGGCATGACCTTGGTATCCACCCGATAGTTATTGCGGATGGCGATGTTGGAGACTTCCTCGATTTCCGAGCGGGTGGCGGTGCTTAGCCCTTCGCCCCAGGCGAAGTCGAAGCGGAGATAGCCTGCCTTGTTGAAGGATCCGCGCTGCAGCGCTTCCGGGCCCAGGATCTGGTGCAGCGCCGCATGAACGATGTGCGTCCCCGTGTGGGCCTGCTCCGCGGCATGCCGGCGCTGCCGGTCCACCGCGGCGCGCACCTGGGCGTCGTCGGGCAGTTCGCCTTCCCGGACCACTGCCTTGTGCACGCTCAGCCCCTTGACCGGTTTCTGCACGTCCAGAACCTCGACGACGAACCCGTCACCGGTGATCAGCCCGGTATCGGCGGCCTGACCGCCGGCCTCGGCGTAAAAGGGCGATTCGGCCAGCACGATTTCAATCTCATCGCCGGTGACCGCCTGCGCCACCTTCCGGCCGCCGGAAAGGATGGCGCGGACCCGCGATTCGCCGTCCAGCTCGTCGTAACCGGTGAAGACGGTCTGGCCCTGGGCAAGCAGCTCGTGGAAGACGGACAAATCCGCATGGCCGCTCTTTTTCCCGCGGGCATCGGCCTGCGCACGCTGTCGCTGTGCCAGCATCAAGGACCGGAATCCCGCCTCGTCCACCGGCAGGCCGGCCTCTTCAGCCATCTCCAGGGTCAGGTCGATCGGGAAGCCGTAGGTGTCATGCAGCGCGAATGCCTCCGCGCCGGAGAGCGGCTTGTTGGCGGCCTTGGACTCGGCCACCGCCTCCTCCATCCGGGCCGTGCCGCTGGCAATGGTGCGCAGGAAGGACTTCTCCTCGGCGTAGGCAATCCGCGCAATCCGCTCGAAATCGGCTTCGACCTGCGGGTAAACGCCCTTCATCGCATCCCGCGACGCCGGCAGCAGCCCGGGCAGGCAGGCACGCTCCACACCGAGGAGGCGCATCGCGCGCACGGCCCGGCGGATCAGCCGGCGCAGTACATAGCCGCGCCCTTCATTGGACGGGGTGACGCCGTCGGAAATCAGCATCAGGGCCGAACGGACATGGTCCGCAACAACCCGCATTCTCACATCGTCGGTGTGGTGCGGGTCCGTAGCCGTCTCGGCGCTGGTGTATTCCTTGCCGGAGAGCCGGGCCGCGGCGTCCAGCACCGGACGGACCTGGTCCGTTTCATAGAAGTTCTCGACGCCCTGCAGGATCAGCGCCAGCCGCTCCAGACCCAGGCCGGTGTCGATATTTTTCTTGGGTAGCTCACCGGCAATGTCGAAGTCTTCCTTGCTGCGGACTTCGGAAAGCTGGTACTGCATAAAAACGAGGTTCCAGATTTCGATGTAGCGCACATCGTCCACGGCCGGGCCGCCGTCGGGGCCATAGGCCGGCCCCCGGTCGTAGTAAATCTCCGAGCAGGGACCGCCGGGGCCGGGCTGGCCGGTGTGCCAGTAGTTGTCCTTCTTGCCCATCCGCTGAATGCGCTCTGCGGGAAGGCCCGCGATTTCGGCCCATAGCGCGGCCGCCTCGTCGTCGTCGAGGTAGACCGTGACCCAGAGTCGGTCCTTATCCAGCCCGTAGCCGCCGTTCCCGACGGCGGTGGTCATCAGTTCCCACGCGTAACCGATGGCTTCCTTCTTGAAGTAGTCGCCAAAGGAAAAGTTGCCGCACATCTGGAAAAACGTGCCGTGCCGGGCCGTTTTACCCACCTCTTCGATGTCCCCTGTGCGGATGCACTTCTGCACGCTCACGGCACGGTTGAACGGAGCCTCCTCGCGGGCGGTGAGGTAGGGGATGAAGGGGACCATGCCCGCGACGGTAAACAGCAGCGAGGGATCGCTGGAGACCAGCGAGGCCGACGGCACCGCGACGTGGCCCCTGCTGGTGAAAAACTCGATCCATCGGCGTGCGATTTCCTGCGACTGCATGATCCTCGGGGACCCTTCGTTGGTGAATGGCAAAAATAGCTTACTAGGTGGCGGGCGGTCCGCCCGGGTGGCGGATGGTCTGCAGAGTCAGCCGGCGGTCAACGGCCCGGGTGACCGGCGCCGGCGGCGCTCGCCGCTTCGGACGCCTCGAGGCCAAGCGCGCCGCGCAGATCGTTTTCGCGCTCGTTCATGCCCTCGCGCACGGCGTCGGCAAAGTTGTGGATGCTGTCGCTGAGCGCACCCACCGCACGGTTCAGGCCGGCGGGACCGAGGGCACCGCGGGCCTGCGACAGCTTACGGACGGCAATGGCGCCGATGGCGATACCCACGCCGAGCCAGAAAATCTTCTTCATGGTCTGGTAACTCCTTGATCTGCGCCAGCACAGCTGGCGGATGGCGGCGGGCTCTAGCGACTGCGCAAATGCCGGGATCTGCTGCTGCGCCGCCCCGACACGGCAGATCGGACACCGTAGGAGAAGGCGGCAACCTTGATCACGGGCGATCCGACCGTAGCGGCCAGCAACGAGGAGAGCGCGGAGATGTTCGCGGTGGCGTCGGAAACATTGTTGGAAATCCCGTCCACCTTCTGCAGCTGTGCGTTGGTCGTCGACACCGTCGCCGTCACCTCGTCGATCAGGGGCGTGGTGCCCTCGCTGATGGTCGCGATGGTGCGCCGGACTTCGTCAAATACCCGGCCCAGCTTGAAAACGGGGACGGCCAGAATAGCCACCAGCACGGCGAAAACGCCTGCCGCTATCAAGCCTGCAATATCTCCACCGGACATAGTGGGCCGCCTCTTCTCTTGGGGCTAGGAAAATCTGCATTTCGTTCCTTTAGTACTTTACCTACAAAGAAGCCCGCGGCGCGTGCCGCGGGCTTCTTTACAGGCTTCCGCCGGTCCTACTGACGGCCATGCTTCGGGCCGGAAATTACCGTCCCGAAGCGACCGCGCTAAACGGATTTAGCGTGAGTAGAATTCAACGACCAGCTGCTCTTCGCAGGTCACGGGGACCTCGGAGCGCTTCGGGCGGCGCACCAGGCGGGCCTGGAGGCTTTCCAGCTTGACGTCAAGGTAGGGGGGAACCATCGGCAGCACGTCACGGTGCGCGCCGGCAGCTGCAACCTGCAGCGGCACCATGGTCTCGCTGCGCTGGTGCACGTGGATGAGCTGGCCTTCGGCAACACGGTAAGACGGGCGGTCCACGCGGGCGCCGTCGACCATGATGTGACGGTGCACCACGAGCTGGCGTGCCTGCGCGGTCGTGCGGGCGAAGCCGGCACGAAGCACGAGGGCATCCAGGCGCATTTCCAGCAGCTCAACCAGGTTTTCACCGGTCAGGCCCTTGGTGCGCTTGGCCTCTTCAAAGGCGCGAGTCATCTGTGCTTCGCGGATTCCGTACTGGGCGCGCAGACGCTGCTTTTCACGCAGACGGACGGCGTAGTCGCTGTCCTGTTTCTTGCGGGCACGGCCATGCTCGCCGGGGCCGTACGGACGGCGCTCGAGGTACTTAGCTGCCTTGGGGGTAAGAGCAATGCCGAGGGACCGCGAGAGGCGGGCCTGGCGGCGGGCACGTAGGTTGTTAGCCACGTTGTCCTTCCAATATTTTATGCGGTAAAGCTCGCTGCCACCGCCAGGACGGATGATACCCGTACTGACAATGCCAATGCTTCGTTATGTTTCCGGCCTCCATCATGGAGAGCTAGGGCTACCGCTGCCCGTTGCTGCAACCGCTGGGCATCTCCGCATCGCTGAACTCTTGGGCTAAACGTTCTAGCCTGTCCGGAAGGTCAGGAAAAGCAGCGGGTATGGAGCCAAGGCTTGCCAGTGCACCAACGATTCTAGCAGTTATTTGGGAGGCAGCTATTTAGCATGCAACTACTCGGGAGGCAGCTATTTGGGAGGCAGCTATTTGGGGCCGGTACCGCGGATGATGCCGCGCAGCCGCGCCAGCCGGGCGGAGATGTCCCGTTCCGCGCCATTGACGGTGGGCCGGTAGTAGTCCCGCCCCACCAGATCGTCGGGCGGATACTGCTGGGTGGCCACCGAATGAGGTTCATCGTGGGAGTAGATATAGCCCTTGCCATGACCGAGTTGCTTCGAACCCGGATAGTGCGCGTCCCGCAACGGGGCGGGTATCATCGTCCCCCGGCCGGCCCGAATATCGGAAATGGCCGCATTAATGCCCAGATAGGCTGCATTCGACTTTGGCGCCGTCGCCAGATGCACCACGGCCTCGGCCAGTACGATCCGTGCCTCCGGCATACCGATCAGCGCCACCGCCTGCGCGGCGGCCACCGCGGTCTGCAGCGCCGTCGGATCCGCCATGCCTACGTCTTCGGAAGCGGAAATGATAATCCGGCGGGCCACAAACCTCGGGTCCTCCCCTGCCTCCAGCATGCGTGCCAGGTAATGCAGTGCCGCGTCCACATCGGAACCCCGGATTGATTTAATGAAAGCGCTGATCACGTCGTAGTGCTGGTCACCGGCACGGTCGTAGCGCACGGCCGCCGCATCCACCGCCCGTTCGGCATGCCTGAGTTCCACCTGCACCGGTTCCGGCCCGAAGCCGGCGCCCATTCTCCCTGCATCCGTGGCGCCGCCGCCGTCGGCACCTTCCGGCCCTCCGCCGTCGGCATGGGCAACACCGGCCGCGGCCTCCAGCGTGGTCAACGCGCGGCGTGCGTCCCCGCCGGCCAGCCGGACCAGATGATCGAGGGCCGCTTCGCTGAGCCTGACCTTGCCGCCCAGACCCCGCGGGTCCGCGACCGCGCGCAAAACCAGCGCCCGGACGTCGTCGTCGGTCAGCGGCCGCAGGGTCAGCAGCAAGGAGCGCGAGAGCAGCGGCGCCACCACCGAAAACGATGGGTTCTCGGTGGTGGCAGCGATGAGCACCACCCAGCGGTTTTCCACGCCGGGGAGCAGCGCGTCCTGCTGGGCCTTGTTGAATCGATGGATCTCATCCAGGAACAGCACGGTGGTCCGACGGTGCAGATCCCGGGCGGTCAGCGCCTCGTCCATGACCTTGCGGACATCCTTGACCCCTGCGGTGATCGCGGAGAGCTCGACGAATTTCCGTCCCGGGCCGCGGGCAATGACATGGGCGAGCGTGGTTTTGCCTGTCCCCGGCGGCCCCCACAGGATGACCGAGCTGGGACCTGCCGGGCCGGTCTGGTCCGCACCCGAAGCGAGCAGACGCAGGGGAGATCCGGAGCCGAGCAGGTGCTGCTGGCCCACCACTTCGTCCAGGCTGCGCGGACGCATCCGCACCGCCAGCGGGCTGCGCGGACGGGCCGGGATGCCCTGGGCCTGCTGCTCCTCGTCCGGGTCGTGGCCGTCGTCCGGGTCGGAAAAGGCACTGTCGAAAAGGTCGGTCACCTGCTAAGGCTATCCTCTGATCCGCTGCCGCCGCGCCGGTTGCCGGGTAGCGCCGGTAGGCTTGCGCAAATGACCTCCGTCTCCCGCACAGCATTCATTTCCGCCGACCGGATCGCCGGCTGGACGGAACGGTTTGCCGCCGCGCACGGCACGCTGCGCCTCGAACCCGACGACGACGGCGTCCTGCTGACCGCGGCCGACGGCGCCACCGCCTTACTGCGGCCGCCATGGCCCGTCGACGGGAGGCCGGGGCGCGGTCCCACAGCCTTGGATCGGCTGGCCTCCCTGGCCGCGCAAAGCCGCACCGTGGCAGTCGTCCTGGTGCGGCGCGGCGGATATGCACTGGGGCTGTGCCGGGACGGTGAGGTGCTGGTTGCCAAATCCGGCAGCAGGTATGTACAGTCCCGCACGGCGGCGGGAGGCGGGTCCCAACAGCGATTCGCCCGGCGGCGGGCCAATCAGGCCGATGCCATGCTCGAGGAGGTCGCCGGCCATGCGGCACGCATCCTCGGTCCGCCGCCGCCCGTAACCGGAGCGGTCAGCGGCCAAGGCACCGGCCATGGACCCGGCACGGTCGCCGTCCGGGGAACCGACGTTCCCCGGGGCACCGCCGAATATCTGGTCCTGGGCGGGGACCGCCCGCTGACACAGCTGCTGCTCGCCGAACCTCGCGCGTCGTTCCTGGCGGCGCTGCCCCAGCTGAGGTTTCTGGATGTTCCGGATCCGAAGGCCGCAGTCCTTCAGCAGGCGGCACGGGATCTGCGGGCGATCCGGATCGATGTCACCGACGCCCGCCCCGCGCCCCGATAGCAGCGACGCTGGCCCGTGTTGCCGCGACGCTGGCCCGTTTTGCCAAGGATCAAAATTTGCCGATCAAATTTGCGTTGGAAAAAGCCATTCGGGAAAAACCTGTGCGGGATAAAGCTGCCAGGGATCAATCTTCGGCGGGATAAGACGGGATAAGATCTGCGCAGGAAAAAGTTACGCTGGAAAAAGTTGCGCCCAATATAAAACCTCTCCGGTGTCGCTACGCGGCCCTTCGGGGCATCGTGTCAGGAGGCGCGCCGACCATTCTCCGTACCGTCATTTTCGCCGCGGAATCGCGTTGAGGTGTCCACGAGGATTGCCTCGTAGCACCCCCTTGCGGTTGTGTACGGAACGACTTATAGTCAAAGAGCGGCTGAGCAGCAGGCCATGGGGCCTTTTTTGCATTGGGGTTTTTGTGGATCACAAACTTCGTGTCATCGACCGGTTGAATGTCGCACCGGCATCGGCAGTCATTGCCGTCAGCGGTTGTGTCACGGAAGCCAACGCGACCGCGCTACTGCCCATCATCCGACGTTTCGGGGAACTTATCGGTTCCCCCAGCCTTATGGTGGACATTGCCGCCGCGCGGCACGTTGACCAGCGCGCCCTGGACTACTTGCAATTCCCAGGTACGGGCGTGGGGTCGGAACCTTTCGACGCCATCGCTCCCGCCGTACTGTACTCATGTCCGGATCTGGCGAAGCTCCTGCGTTACGACACCGCGGCATGAGCCCGCAGGCGACCCGCTTCCCGTCGAAGATCATGTGGACACGCACCCGAACGGTTCCGAGGGATCTCTCGGAGCTGACCACGAGCGAGCTGGGAGCGCTGACTAACAGACTCTTCCAGGAGCTTGACCGCAAATTCCCTGATCCCGATGCAAGGCTCCACTACGACAGGATAGTCACCGAACTCGAGTCGCGCGAAGCCCCCGGGTTCCGGCCCGCCGGCCTTCCTGCCGGGTAATATCCCCGCGCTGTAGCACCCGGGCCGGGAGCCCGTGGACCTACCGGGTCAATTCTTCGGCTTGGTCCCCGGCTCGGTCTCCGGCTTGAAATCCACACCGGCTTCCTTGCGCTGCTGGGCCGTGATGGGAGCGGGCGCCGCAGTCAGCGGGTCGTACCCGCCGCCGGATTTCGGGAAGGCGATGACATCGCGGATGGAATCCGCCCCGGTGAGCAGCGAGACGGCACGATCCCAGCCGATGGCAATTCCACCGTGCGGCGGCGCACCGAACTTGAATCCCTCCAGCAGGAAGCCGAACTTCTCCTGAGCCTCCGCAGCGGAGAGCCCCATTATTTCAAAGACGCGCTCCTGGATGTCCCGGCGATGAATACGGATCGATCCGCCGCCGATTTCGTTGCCGTTGCAGACGATGTCGTAGGCGAATGCCAACGCGGATTCCGGATCGGTGTCGAAGGTGTCCATAAACTCCGGCTTGGGGGACGTGAACGCATGGTGCACGGCCGTCCACGCTCCGCCGGAAATGGCCACATCGCCCGACGCCTCCGCCGTCGCAGCGGATTCGAACATCGGCGCGTCGACGATCCAGACGAAGGCCCAGTCCGCGGGGTCGATCAGACCGGTCCGGTGTCCGATCTCCACTCGGGCCGCGCCCAACAGTGCCCGTGAGGGGCCCACGTCGCCGGCTGCGAAGAAGATGCAGTCGCCGGGCTTGGCGCCGACGGCATCCGCCAGGCCCGCCCGCTCGGCGTCGGTGAGGTTCTTCGCCACCGGACCGGTCAGTTCGCCGTCGTCCTTGAAAAGGACATACGCCAGACCCTTAGCACCGCGCTGTTTCGCCCATTCCTGCCAGGCATCGAGCTGGCGGCGGGGCTGCGAAGCACCGCCGGGCATGACGACCGCACCGACATAGGGGGCCCTGAAAACCCCGAAATTCGTGTCCTTGAAAAACTCCGTGAGCTCGGTCAGCTCGAGGCCGAACCGCAGATCCGGCTTGTCCGAACCGTACTTCTCCATGGCGTCCCAGTACGTCATCCGTCGGATGGGGAGCGGGATTTCCACGTCGATCAGTTTCCACAGCGACGCCACGATCTTCTCACCCAAGGCGATGATGTCATCCTGGTCCACGAAGCTGGCCTCGATGTCCAGCTGGGTGAATTCCGGCTGGCGGTCCGCGCGGAAGTCCTCGTCACGGTAACAGCGGGCAATCTGGTAGTACTTTTCAAAACCGCCGACCTGCAGCAGCTGCTTGAACAGCTGCGGCGACTGCGGCAGCGCGTACCAGGACCCGGGAGCCAACCGCGCGGGGACCACAAAGTCGCGGGCGCCCTCGGGTGTGGAACGGGTCAGCGTGGGCGTCTCAATTTCGATATATCCCTGCTCGTGCAGCAGCTGCCGGGCCACCCGGTTGGCTTCACTGCGCAGCCGCAGATTCCGCTGCATATTCGGACGGCGCAGGTCCAGATAGCGGTGCTTGAGACGGGCCTCCTCGCCCACTTCGACGTGCTCGTCGATCTGAAACGGCAGCGGCGCCGCTTCATTAAGCACGGTCACCGTGTCCGCGATGATCTCGATCCCGCCCGTGGCCAGGTTCGGATTCTCGTTGCCCTCGGGGCGCTGCTGGATGGTTCCGGTAATCTGCAGCACATATTCGTTGCGTAGTGCGTGGAAGACCTCTTCTTCACGAACCACGATCTGGGCGATCCCGGAGGAATCCCGCAGGTCAAGGAAGGCCACGCCGCCATGATCCCGACGCCGGGCAACCCAACCGGCGAGGGTTACAGTTTCTCCGATATTCCCGGCCCGCAAGGAGCCAAGGTCATGTGTGCGCAGCACAGCATTCCTTTCAATGATTCGGCCGCAGTACTACACCGCGGTCCGACGGCAAGTAGCCGAAACAAGTATGTGGTGGCTACCCGAAGGTCCAGCCGTGTTCGAGTTTACCGTTGAATGCCCCGGCCCTCTCATCCAATGCCGTCAGGCGCGGGTCAAGCGGACGCCCGCCTCCCCAACTGGTCGGCAGTTATGGCTCCGATAGCGTCCCATCGGGGCCATAACTGCCGACCAGTTGTGGCGCCCCGTTTCAGAGGGCGGGAGGGGCGACGACGATCATCGGCTGGAGATCCTCGGCCGGCGGTGCCCAGCTGGCCGGGTCGGCAGTAGTCTGCCCGCCGCTGCGGATATCCTTGACCTGATGGCCGCCGTCCTCGGCGGTGAACCAGACGAACGGGATGCCGCGGCGGTCGGCGTATTTGATCTGCTTGCCGAATTTTTCCGCCTTGGCCGCCACTTCGGCCGCAATCCCCCGGCTGCGCAGGGCCGCAGCGACATCCTGGGCCTCCGGCCAGCTGTCGTCGTTGGCCAAGGCCACCAGCACCACGGTCGGGACGCTGCGCGAGGCAACTGCCAACTGTTGACCGATTATCCGTGAGACCAGCCGGGTGACCCCGATGGACAGCCCGACGCCGGGGAAGCTGCGGTTGCCCTTGGCGGCCAGGGATTCGTAGCGGCCGCCGGAACAGATCGAGCCAAGGTTCTCGTGCCCGACGAGCACCGTTTCATAGACGGTGCCGGTGTAGTAGTCGAGCCCGCGGGCAATGCTCAGATCCGCCACCACCGACCCCGGTGCCCGCACCGCGGCGGCGGCCACTACCTGCCCCAGCTCGCTCAGCCCCTGCTCGAGCAGGTCGTTGCTGACGCCCAGCGCACGGACCTGCGCGACGAACGACGTGTCCTCGGTGCGGATCGAGGCCAGTGCCAGCGCCGCGCCGGCCTGGCTGTCCGTGGCGCCGAGTTCGGCCTTGAGCAGATCCGCGACGGCAGGCGCGCCGATCTTGTCCAGCTTGTCGATGCTGCGCAGCACACCAGCGGTGTCTTCGAGTCCGATCCCACGGTAAAACCCCTCGGCCAGACGTCGGTTATTGACGCGCAGTTTGAAGGGCGGTATCGGCAGAGCGGACAGGGCCTCGACAATCACGAGCGCCAGCTCGACGTCGTAGCGGAAGGGGAGTTCGCCGTCGGCCACCACATCAATGTCCGCCTGGGTAAATTCCCGGGCGCGGCCGTCCTGCGGCCGCTCCCCGCGCCAGACCTTCTGGATCTGGTACCGCCGGAACGGGAACGCGAGGTAGCCGGCGTTTTCCACCACATAGCGGGCAAACGGAACGGTCAGGTCAAAGTGCAGGGCCAGCTGCGCGGCGTCGGCCTTCGCACCGGATTCCTCCTCCTGCAGCCGGCTCAGGGCATAGACCTCCTTGTCGATCTCGCCCTTGCGCAGCAGCTGGCCCACGGTTTCCACGGCCCTGGTTTCAATCGAGGAGAATCCATGCAGTTCGAAGGTGCGCCGCAGGGAGTCGAGCACATGGAGCTCCACCAGCCGTTCCTGAGGTAGCCACTCGGGGAAACCGGACAGGGAGGCGTTGCGTGCCATGGGTGAAGCTCTCCTTTTCTAGCGGATGCCCGCCGACGGAACCGCGCTGCCGCCCAGGGACAGTGGAGGTCGGCTGCAAACACGGCGGTTTGCCGGGGGTCTTCTAAGGTTCTCACAGCAATTACATGGGTAAACTGTCTGCGGCAGCCATTTTATGCGGTTCAGCGGCGCCATCACGAAACCAGTTTGACGAACGGACGTTAGAACCATTGGACATACCGGTCTCCGCCGGAGGCCTCCCGGCCGGCGGTGGAGACCTGTCCGCTGCCACGGCGCCACAATCGCCAGGACATATGAGGAGAGCAGAACTTTGGCGAGCACCAAACGTGACGGACGGGAGAACAAGAAGCGGATAGCCATCATGGAGGCCAAACGTGGACTCCGTGAGCAGCAGGGCCGCCGCCGCAAACGTGACAATGTTGTCGCCGCGGTCGCGATCGTCGCCGTCGTAGTGTTCGCCGTGGTTCTTCAGCTGACGGTTTTCAGCCATAATCCGACGGCGGACCAGACCGCCGCCGTCGAGGCCGGGCTCGACGCCTCGGCATCCGCTTCGGCCTCGCCGTCCGCCGAAGCCAGCAGTACGGCCCCGGAGACCAACACCGCGAACATCCCGCCGGCCTCGGACGCCGCCGGCAAGACGTTCACCGGTGAGCTGAGCCTGAACGGGGCGCCGCTGGGCATCGAAATCGACGGCGCTGCGGCTCCGCAGGCGGCCGCGGTCTTCAAATCCCTGGCCGATGAGAGCTTTTTCAACGGCCTGACCTGCCACCGGCTGACCAACGCCGCCAACTTCGGCGTCCTGCAGTGCGGGTCGAAGAACGGCAACGGTGCCGGCGATCCCGGCTACCAGTGGGGACCGGTGGAAAACTCCCCGGCGGACGGACAATACCCGGCCGGCTCGATCGCGGTTGCCCGCGGCAGCAGCACCTACAGCAACGGCACGCAGTTCTTCATTGTGTACAAGGACACCGTGCTGCCGCAGACCGCCGGCGGCTACACCATCATGGGCAAAGTAACCTCGGGGCTCGACGTGGTCCAGAAGATCGCCGACGCCGGCATCGCCGGCGGATCCGCGGATGGGGCCCCTGTGACGCCGGTGACGATAGACTCGTTTACACTGCATTAATTCGCACTGACCGGTTCGGTCCGTTGCCGTGGGTGGGGGCGACCGGTCTTATGAGCGCGCTGCCGCCCCGTGGCAGAGTATGTAGTTCAGCGAAGTTTATGTAGTTCAGCAGTGCCACGAATGCCCTCCAGCGAAAGACTTTTAGCGGTGACAGATAGTCAGCAACCCGACGACATGGCCACGATCCACCCAGTGGAAGAGGCCGACCAACCCGCAATCGATGCATCGGCGGCCCCGGGAGCTTCGGCCCCGGAAGCAAGCGAAGCGGCCCCGGGAGCTTCGGCCCCGGAAGCAAGCGAAGCGGCCCCGGGAGCTTCGGCCCCGGAAGCAAGCGAAGCGGCCCCGGGAGCTTCGGCCCCCGAAGCGCAGGAGCCGCCCGCGGTTCCTGCCGCGGAGGAGGACTCCGCAGCAGGGGTGACCCCCGCAGCCGCTGCAGCGCGCGCCGCTGTTCCGGACGGCCCGAAGCTGCCCTCCCCGGCGGCCTTTGCTGCCCGGCCCCGGCCCGCCGTGCCTGCCCCGCGACCGGTCAGCGCGGCCGCCACGACGGCTGTCGCCGCTGCGCTGACCGGCATGAGCCTGGCCGAGGCAGCCAAATGGGGCCGCGCGGAAGAGGACGGACACGTCTTCGTGCTGCTCGACGGCGAAGAGCAGCCCGTCGGTCAGTACCCGGGCGCCAGCAAGGACGAGGCCCTGTCCTATTTCGCGCGGAAATTTGACGATATCGCCGCGCAGATCACGTTGCTGGAGCAGCGCGTTGAGGCCAAGGCACCTGCCGCCGATATGCACAAGACGGTTGGCCATCTGCGTGAGCAGCTCGCGGAGCACAACTGCGTGGGCGATATCCGCGCGGCCGAGCAGCGGCTGGATGCACTGGCTATCAAGGTCAAGGCGCTGGAAGCGGCCGAACGCTCCCAGCATGACGCGGCGCGCGCCGTGGAGCTGAAGTCGCGTGAGGCGATTGTTGCCGAGGCCGAAGAGATCGCCGGCCAGAACCCGGACGGCATCCAGTGGAAGACCAGCAGCGCCAGGATGAATGAGCTGTTCGAAACATGGAAGGCGGCTCAAAAGAGCGGCCTGCGGCTGGGCCGGAATACCGAGGAGGCCCTCTGGAAGAGGTTCCGGGCGGCCAGAACGATCTTTGACCGCCACCGCCGTGCCTACTTCTCCGCGCTGGACAGCAATAACTCGGTGGCCAAGTCGGCCAAGGAGAAGCTCATTGCGGAGGCGGAGGAACTGTCCAGCTCCACAGACTGGGGCCACGCCGCCGGCGAATACCGCCGTCTGATGGACGAATGGAAGGCATCTCCGCGGGCCAGCCGTAAGGATGACGACGCCCTCTGGGCCCGCTTCCGCGGCGCCCAGGATAAGTTCTTCGCCGCCCGGCAGAGTGTGAACGAAGCGCTGGATCAGGAATTTGTCGCCAATCTGGTGGTCAAGGACGCCCTGATCGTCGAAGCCAAGCAACTGCTGCCGATCAGGGATCTCGCGGCCACGAAGAAGTCGCTGCAGTCCATCCGCGACCGGTGGGAGGAGGCCGGGAAGGTCCCCCGCGCCGACATGCAGCGGGTCGAGGCCGGTCTGCGCCAGGTTGAGGATGCGGTCCGTAAAGCCGAGGATGACAACTGGCGCCGGACCGATCCGGAGGCCAAGGCGCGGACCAGCAGTGCCCTTTCCCAGCTGGAAGCGACGATTGCCGGCCTGCGGGATGATCTGGCGACGGCGGAACAGGCCGGCGACCAGCGCCGGCTGAAGAAGGCGCAGGAAGCCTTGGCCGCGCGCGAGCAGTGGCTGGAGCAGATCCAGAAGGCCGCCAACGACTTCGAATAGAAACGAAGGCGCACTTGAGCAGCAGCATAAAGGCCCCCGCAGGTGGTTTTCCACACTTCCTGCGGGGGCCTTTCGCTCTCTGCCGCATGACGTCACACTGGATGGATGCCTCCAGCAGCCGTGAATGCAGCCGGGACGCCTGCTCCCCCGGCGTCCGGCGCGGTATTGTCCCCGGGGCGGCATTTCAGCCGGACGGAGCTTCAGGCCATGAGCCTGGACGGCGTGCTGGAACCCGTTATCGGTGACGCCTATGTGCTGACCGGCACTCATATCGGTGCCGAGCTCCGTGGGCGGGCCCTGGCCCTGCTGACGCCGGCTTCATTGGCCGGACGCGGCGTGGCCGGCCGTCTGAGTGCGGCATGGGTTTACGGCTGCGCCCGCGCGCCGTCCACCGTAGCATTGCTCGTGGACACCGGGCACAGGGCCGGGGCCCTGCTGCCGGGGAGCGGCTGCACCCTGCATGAGGTGAAGCTGAGCAGGTTCGACGTCGTCACCATCGGAACGATGCCGGTCACGACTCCGTTGCGGACCGCCGTCGACCTGGCGCTGCAGGTGGAGGCCGACGACGCGCTGCCGGCCCTGCGCGTCCTGACCGCGGATCCGCTGCTGAACTGCCCGCTCGGGCTGGTCCGGCAGGCGCTCGAGGCCCGCGCCCGGGTGCCGCACAAGCACGCCGCGCTGGAACGCATCCGGCTGCTGCTGCGCAACGGCACGGCGGGAGGGACGTAGCGGCCGGTCAGGCCCGGCGTTGGGATCCCGTCGTGCGGTACACGTCAAAGACTCCGTCGATGCGCCGGACCGCGCTGAGCACATGGTGCAGGTACTTCGGGTCGCCCATTTCGAAGGCGAAGCGGGAAATGGCCACCCTGTCACTGGAGGTGTGGACGCTGGCGGCAAGGATATTGACATGATTCTCGGACAATATCCGGGTGACATCGGAGAGAAGGCTCTTACGGTCCAGAGCCTCCACCTGTATTTCCACCAGGAAAACGCTGGACTGGGTCGGAGCCCATTCGACATCCACCAGCCGCTCGGGTTCGTTCTTCAGATTCTGCAGATTCCGGCAGTCCGAGCGGTGCACGGAGATTCCCGAGCCCTTTGTCACAAAGCCCGTGATCGTGTCAGGCGGCACCGGCGTACAGCACCGGGCCAGTTTCACCAGCACATCACCCACTCCGTGCACAATGACACCGGAATCCGAATAGCGGGGCCGGCTCGGAACGCCGGGGGACGCAATCTCCGCGACCTCGTCCTCCGCGACGTCATGTCCGCCCAGGGAATCCACAAGCTTTTCGACGACGGACTGGGCCGAGCTGTGCCCGTCACCGACCGCGGCGTACAGTCCGGTGATGTCCGGATAGCGGAAATCCTGGGCCACGGCAAGCAAGGCGTCGTGGGTCATCAGCCGCTGCAGCGGAAGGTTCTGCTTGCGCATCGCGCGGGTCAGCAGCTCCTTGCCCTTTTCAATGGCCTCTTCGCGGCGTTCCTTGCTGAACCACTGGCGGATCTTATTGCGCGCCCGCGGGCTCTTGACGAAGTTCTGCCAGTCCTGGCTCGGCCCGGCACCTTCGGCCTTGGAGGTGAATATTTCAACCCAGTCACCATGATTGAGCTCGCTGTTCAACGGCACAAGCTTGCCGTTGACGCGGGCACCGATGGTGCGGTGGCCCACCTCGGTGTGGACCGCGTAGGCGAAGTCCACCGGCGTCGATCCGGCCGGCAGCGCCATGACCTCGCCCTTGGGCGTAAACACGAAAACCTCACGGGCATTCATCTCGAACCGGAGCGAATCCAGGAACTCCCCCGGATCCCGGGTTTCCTGCTGCCAATCCACCAGCATGCGCAGCCAGTTCATATCGTCCCCGCCCATATTTGCCGCGGGGGCTGCCTTGGGGGTGGTCTTGTACTTCCAATGGGCGGCAACACCGTATTCCGCCCGCTGATGCATCTCGAGCGTGCGGATCTGGATTTCCACCGGTTTTCCGTCCGGACCAATAACGGTGGTATGCAGAGACTGATACATATTGAACTTCGGCATCGCAATGTAATCCTTGAACCTGCCCGGGAGCGGGTTCCAGCGCGCGTGCATCTGACCGAGCGCCGCGTAACAGTCCTTGACCGAATCGACCAGGATCCGCACGCCCATCAGGTCATTGATGTCGTCAAAGTCCTTGTCGCGGACAATCATTTTCTGGTAGATCGAATAGTAATGCTTGGGCCGGCCGGTGATGTTGGCACGTATCTTCGCAGCGCGCAGATCCTCGGTAATCTGGTTGCGGATGACGGCCAGGCTCTTCTCCCGCTCCGGCGTACGGTCCCCCACCATTCGCACAATCTCGTCGTAGACCTTCGGATACAGCGCCGCAAAGGACAGGTCTTCAAGTTCCCACTTGATGGTGTTCATCCCGAGGCGGTGCGCCAGCGGGGCAAAGATCTCCAGCGTCTCGCGTGCCTTGCGGCTGGAGGACTCCGCGGAAACGAACCGCCAGGTGCGCGCATTGTGCAGCCGGTCCGCCAGTTTAATCACCAGCACCCGGATGTCCTTGGCCATCGCCACAACCATTTTACGGACGGTCTCCGCCTGCGCGGACTCGCCGAAGGTGACCTTATCCAGCTTGGTGACCCCATCCACCAGCATCGCCACCTCATCACCGAATTCCGCCCGGAGCTGCTCGAGCGTATACGGAGTGTCCTCCACGGTGTCATGCAGCAGCGCGGCGGCCAGGGTGCTGCCCGTCATGCCCAGTTCGCCCAGAATCGTGGCAACGGCCACCGGGTGCGTGATGTAGGGGTCCCCGCTCTTACGCTTCTGCCCCTGATGGCTGCGCTCGGCGACCACAAATGCCCGTTGGATCAGGTCAAAATCCTCTTTGGGATTATTCGCCCGCACGGTACGCAGCAACGGCTCCAGAATGGGTGAGTATCCGCTGGAACCCCGGCCCGTCAGCCGGGCCAGACGCGCCCGCGTCCGTTCGCGCCGGCCGGGGAATGTCGGGCGCAACTCGGCCGGGCTCTGACCGCCCTGCCGGACCACCAGATCCCCGGGTGTCACTCCGGGCTGCCGAGGGCCGGGAGGAGTCGGTTCCGCAACCTTACCGGTCGGAGCGCCCTGCTCGTCCACTGCTCTGTCCTTAGCTCTTCGTCTTCATCCATTTCATCCGCGTATGGAATCCTTCTAGTCTAAACCCGCATAATTGCGCCCCAAACACGGCTGGCCGACACCGAAGTGCCGGCCAGCCGTCGTTCACGCCAAACGTCAGGACTGTACGCTGAGCCCTGCCGTGCCGGCGAGTGGCTCATCGGCGGCCTTTTCGGACGCCCGCCGCTGGAATACCCGCCTGGCCTGTTTGACCAGGACCGCTTCGCGCATCCGCAGCCAGGCATACATCGGCGCGGCGATAAAGATCGTGGAGAACGTGCTGACGATAATGCCGATGAACAACGCAAGGGACAGGTCCCGCAGCGTGCCGGCGCCGAGCAGATACGCACCGATGAACAGCACCGATGCCACCGGCAGAACCGCCACCATCATCGTATTGATCGAGCGCACCAGCGTCTGGTTCACCGCCAGATTGACCTCCTCGGCAAACGTACGCCGGGTGGAACTCTCGACGCCCGCGGTATTTTCCCTGATCTTGTCAAAGACCACCACTGTGTCATAGAGCGAGTAACTCAGGATGGTCAGGAATCCGATGATGGCCGACGGCGTGACCTCGAAATCGCTGGCCGAGTACAGTCCCGCGGTGGTGATCATCACCACCAGCAGGCCGACGATGGCCGCCACGGACATGCGCCAGGTGCGGAAATACAGCGCCATCAGCAGCGTGGCCAACAGCACGAACACCACCAGACCCAACAACGCCTGCCGGGTGACGTCCGCGCCCCAGGTGGGGCCGATGAATGTTGAGGTCACATGATCCTCTTGGACGCCATAATCCTTGATCAGCGCCGCCTTGACCTTGAGGGTCTCGTCGTCGGTCAGCTTGTCCGTCTGGATACGCATAGTGTTGCCGGCGATGTTGGCTACCCGCGGGACCGCGCCGGGAACAACCTCCGTCACGGCTCGTTCACCGATGCCGGAATCGGTGTTCTTGACGTCCGAGACGGTGAATTCGGATCCGCCGCGGAAATCGATGCCGAGATTGAAGCCGCCCCGGACAATCGGGATCAGGATCGACACGATCACGGCAACCGCGGCGATGGTGAACCAGATCCTGCGTTTGCTGACGAAGTTGTAGGAACGCTTGCCGGTGTACAGCTCGTTGCCGAAGGTGGCGAAACTGATCATTATTTGTTCTCCTTGGCTGCGCCCTGCGACCCGTTCGATGCCGATCCGGCACCCTTGCTGCCGGCCATCTGTTCCTGTCGTGCGGCCAGACGCCGTTCGGCAATGGTCTGGCGGCGCTCGGCCTCGGCCTGCGCACCGGAATTCTTCCCCTTGGCGGTCTTTGCGCCGAGCGAAATCTGCACCGGATCACGGAAGCGGCCCGCTCCCCGGTAGAGCGGGACGGCTCCCAGCCGCTTCGGGTCAAGACCGGAGAAGTGATGGCCTTCGCCGAAGAACCGGGTCCGGGCCAGCAGCTGCAGCGTCGGGTGCGTGAACATGAAGACCACAATCAGGTCGGCAATGGCCGTCAGCCCGAGGGTGAAGGCAAAGCCGCGCACGTTGCCGACGGCGACGAAATAGAGCACGACGGCGGCGAGCAGGTTCACTGCCTTGGATGCCAGCACGGTGCGCTTGGCACGGCGCCAGCCGTTTTCCACGGCGGCGACAAGGCCGCGCCCGTCACGGAGCTCGTCACGGATGCGCTCGAAGTAGACGATGAACGAGTCGGCGGTCTGGCCGATGGCCACGATCAGACCAGCCACACCGGCCAGCGAGAGCCGGTAGTTTTGGGTCCAGCCGAGGATGGCAATCGCAAGGTAGGTCAATGCACCCGCAACGACGAGAGAGAAGATGGTCACGAAGCCGAGCGCCCGATACTGGAAGAGCGAATAGACCACGACCAGCAGCAGTCCAATAACACCCGCCAGCAGACCCATTTCAAGCTGCTGTCCACCGAGCGTCGCGGAGATCTGCTCCTCGCTTTGGATGTCGAAGCTGATCGGCAGGGCACCGAATTTGAGTTTATCCGCCAGCGACTTCGCCGACGCTTCGGTGAAGTTACCGGTGATGGAGGAGTTGCCGTCCGTGATGACGGCCTGTGAGACGGGGGCGGAAATCACCCTGCCGTCGAGCACGATCGCAAACTGGGCCCGCGGATCCTGCGCGTTGGCCAGCAGGAAACCGTTGAGCCGCGACGTCACTTCCTTGAACTTGGTGGCGCCGTCACCGTTGAACTTCAGATTCACCGACCATTGATTGGTCGTCGCTCCCTGCGCTCCTTGCTTAAGTCCGTAGGTGGCGTCGCTGATGTCCTTGCCGGGCACCTCCACCGGGCCCAGGATGTATTTGGTGCCCGAATCAAGCTGGCACGAAACGACGGGCTTGGTCGGATCCACGTTGGTGGGCACGTCCGTAACCGGCGGCACGCAGCTGGTGGTTTCAAATGTCGTATACAGCGGCGCATCGATCCAGTTTTCGTCGCTGGCGTTCGTCGGTGCCGCCTTCGGCACGGGCAGCTGGTCGGCCGGAAGCATTTTCTCCGGTGCCGTAGCCGCACCGGCACCGGCGGTGATCACCGGGCGGAAGGACATATCGGCCGAGGCCTTGATCAGCTCACGGGTTTCCGCCGTTGGCGTGCCAGGCATGCTCACGATCACATTTCGTCCGGACTGAGTGCTGATTTCCGATTCCGAAACACCCGAGCCGTCCACGCGCTGGCGGATGATGGACACGGCCTGGTTCAGCTGCTCGTCGGTAATCGACTGACCGCCCTCAACCTTGGGCGTCAGAATCATCTGCGTCCCGCCCTCAAGGTCGAGGGCCAGCTTGGGCGCCCAGCTCGCCGATCCCCAGATGGCCCCGCTGCCAAGCAACATAGCCAGTGCTATAAAAATAATCCCGAGCCACAGCAGGGTTCTGCGGGCCATTGAAGTCGGGCCAGTACGTGCCATCAGTGGATCTTTCTCTTCGTTATAGGCTCCCGACGCAACGTGGCCGCTCCAGCCGGCAGGCCGGGAGCGGCAGTCGCGACGAAGTTCGTGCGGGAACTTCTCGCCTGGATGAGATTAGTTGTCTTTGTTGGTGTCGCTGTCTTTATTCGAGAAGTTGCCGTCCTTGTTCAACCGCAGGATGGTCTCATCGGGGCTCTCGTTCGCGGGGGCTTCGCGGTGACCGGTACTGCCGGACACACCGGTCAGCGAGGACGCGTCGTCGGGTATGGCCGGGTGGGCCTCGTCCGGTGACGTGATTTTGGTGATCGTCTGGCGGTGCACCGTGGCGGTGTTCCCCGGCGAAAGCTCAAGGACCACCTTGTTTTCCGCGTCATCGATCGCCAGTACAGTACCGAACAGGCCGAAGTTGGTCATCACGGAGACACCGGTGGCCAGCTTGGCCTGCTGCTCCTGCTGTGCCGCTTTGGCCTTCTTCTGGCGGCGGAACATCATCAGGATGACAACGGCAAAGACCGCGAAAAGGATCAGTGTCATGGGGTCAAAACCGCCGCCTTGGGTGTCGCCGGCGGCCAGAATGCTTGAGAACACGGCTGGGGTCCGTTCATCTATGTCAGTGGGTTCCGGGGCTGCGTACAACGTGCCGGACGTTATACCAGTCTAAACTGCTTTCCGCTCCCCGGCAGCATCAGCGTCAGGGAAGGTCGAGGGAGAGGTCATCGCCGGGCATCGTGATGGGCAAGGTTGCCGCGCCCGGGGCATCCGACGGCATCTGCAGTCCCAGATGCTGCCAGGCCGCCGCCATCGCGATCCGGCCCCGCGGTGTCCGGCCAAGCAGGCCCTCCCGTACCAGGAACGGCTCGGCGACCGTTTCGACCGTCTCGGGTTCTTCCCCCACCGCGATGGCCAGCGTGGACAGGCCCACCGGACCTCCGTTGAACTTGGTGATCAGTGCGTGCAGCACGGCGCGGTCAAGACGGTCCAGCCCCCGGGCATCGACCTCATACATGTCCAGGGCGGCGGATGCCGTCCGGGCGTCAATGCTCGCCACCGCATGGACCAGAGCCCAGTCACGGACCCGGCGCAGGAGCCGGTTGGCAATACGCGGGGTCCCCCTGGAGCGGCCGGCAATCTCGGCAAATCCGGCGCTGGTAAGGGACAGATCCAGCAGCCCGGCCGAGCGGCGGAGCACCAGCTCCAGTTCCGCGACAGAGTAGAACTCCAGGTGACCGGTGAATCCGAACCTGTCCCGCAGCGGCCCCGGCAACAGGCCCGCCCGCGTAGTGGCGCCGACCAGGGTAAAGGACGGGAGTTCCAGAGGGATGGCCGTGGCCCCGGCCCCTTTACCGACCACGATATCGACGCGGAAGTCCTCCATGGCCATGTACAGCATTTCCTCCGCCGGCCGTGACATGCGGTGTATTTCGTCCAGAAACAGCACCTCGCCCTCGGAGAGCGAGGACAGAATGGCCGCCAGATCACCGGCGTGCTGGATCGCGGGCCCGGAGCTGATCCGCAGCGGGGCATTCATCTCCGCCGCGATAATCATCGCCAGCGTGGTTTTCCCCAGCCCGGGCGGCCCTGACATCAGCACGTGATCGGCGCTGCGGCCGCGGATCCGGGAGGCCTCCAGCACCAGCGAGAGCTGCTTTCGGACCCGTTGCTGACCGACGAAATCATGCAGGTTCTTGGGCCGCAGCGCCGCCTCAATGGCCCGCTCCTCCGGTTCGCCGCCGGACGGCCCCACCACCTCGGGCGAAACCACCAGCCGCGCCGCATCGGCGGCGGGGTTCTTCACGGAATTCGGCACTGGGTTCTTCACAGAATTCGTCACGGGGTTCTTCACAGCGTTCTTCACTTGGTTCGTCACGGTGTTCTTTCCCGCGGTGCCCGCTGACTTCTGCTCCGGTACCTGCTCCGGGGTCTGCTCAGGCACGTGCGCTCACCCCGCCCGCTGCCGAGCGGCTGCTGTCCTGGCCCAGCCAGCGCAACGTGGCCCGCAGAATGGCCGCGACATTGGCGCCCTCCAGCAGGGCCGGATCGGCCGCAGTGGCCCTGTCGATGCTCGCCGCGGCATCCTTTTCGGACCAGCCCAGACCCGTCATCGCCGCAATGACCTGCGGTTTCCAGGCAGCGGGAGCTGCGATGGCGCCCGCTGCGGATCCGGGGCCCTGCGGGATCAGCTTTCCGGCCAGCTCGAGCACAATACGGCCGGCAACCTTCGGACCGATACCGGGCACCTTGGTGAACGTTTTACCGTCGCCGCCGGCGACCGCGACCCGAATGGTTTCCGGTTCGTGGACGGCCAGTACCGCGAGGGCCAGGCGTGGACCGATGCCGCTGACGCTGAGCAGGACATCGAAGACCTCCCGCTCGCCTGTGCTGCCGAACCCGTACAGGGTCATCGAATCTTCGCGGACAATCATGGACGTGGTCAGCGTTGCTTCCCGGCCTGTGCGCAGCACCCCGAGCGTCTTTGGCGTGGCATGGACCAGCATGCCGATCCCGTTCACGTCGATCACCGCCGAGGACAGGCCGATATGAGCTACGGGTCCGCGGACAAAGCTGATCATAGAGTCACTCCCTGAACTGTGGCGCCCGGATGACCGGATGGCCGGATGGCCGGGTCCGTTACCGGACGCCATTATATAGAACACATCTACGAACAGACTAGCGAACGGGACGGACATTGCGGGTCCGCCACGCTCAACGCCAGCTATGGCCGGACTTTTCCTTATTGCGTTTCGCCTTCGCCTCGGCCTCGCGCCACAGCTTCTGCGCCGCCGTCGCCCCCGCTCCGGCCGCACCGGCCGCCGCGGCGGCGCCACCCCCTGCTGCGGCCGATACCGGTCCGATCCGCCAGGCGTGCGTGATGGCCAGCGCCAGCGCGTCCGCCGCGTCGGCCGGGGTGGGCGCGGTCTCAAGGCGCAGAATCTTCGTCACCATCATGGTGACCGCCGCCTTGTCCGCGCGTCCGCTGCCGGTCACGGCCGCCTTCACCTCCGAGGGGGTGTGCAGCGCGACCGGGATGCCCCGGCGCGCCGCGGCCGCAATCACCACGCCGGAGGCCTGCGCGACGCCCATCACGGTACTGACATTGAGCTGCGAAAACACCCGTTCCACGGCCAGCACATCCGGATTGTATTCGCCCAACCAGCTGTCGATGGAATCAGCAATAACCAGCAGCCGCGCGGCCAGGCCCCGTTCCGGGGTGCTGCCCACCACGCCGAAGGCGACCAGCGTTGCCCGCCGGTTCGGCGCAACGTCGACCACGCCGAGTCCGCAGCGGGTCAGGCCGGGGTCAACACCCAGGACACGCAGCGTCAGTCCTCGTCCAGTGCGGCCATGACCTCGGCACTGACATCCGCGTTGGAGTAGATGTTCTGGACGTCATCCAGATCCTCCAGTGCCTCGTAGAGCTTCATGAATTTGCGGGCGTGCTCCACATCAAGTTCCACCTGCATGGACGGCACAAAACCGGCCTCGTCGGTGTCGTAGTCAATGCCGGCCTCCGCCAGCGCGGCCCGGATGGCGGGCAGATCCTGCGGCTCGGAGATGACCTCAAAATTCTCCCCGTCATCCTTGACCTCCTCCGCGCCCGCGTCCAGGACGGCCATCAGAACGTCGTCCTCGGACAGCTCCTTCTTGGGCAGCGACACAATCCCCTTGCGGGTGAACATATAGGCCACAGACCCCGGATCGCCCATATTTCCGCCGTTACGCCCCACCACCAGCCGCACCTCGGAGGCCGCGCGGTTCTTGTTGTCGGTCAGACATTCAATCAGGATCGCGGTCCCCTGCGGGCCGTAGCCTTCGTACATGATGGTCTGGTAATCCACCGCGTCACCGAGCTGGCCCGAGCCGCGCTTGATGGCACGATCGATGTTATCCGCCGGTACCGAGGTCTTCTTGGCCTTGGAGACGGCAAGTTCCAGCGAGGGGTTGCCCACCAGATCGGCGCCGCCGATGCGGGCCGCGACTTCGATGTTCTTGATCAGCTTGGCAAAGGACTTCGCACGCCGGCCGTCAATGACGGCTTTTTTGTGCTTAGTGGTTGCCCATTTGGAGTGCCCTGACATGCTTTACGCTTCTCCTCTAATCATGCGGATAAACAGCTCATGGATGCGGCGCTCCCCCGTGACCTCCGGATGGAAGGAGGTGGCGAGCAAATTCCGCGACCGTACCGCAACCGCTCTGGTCTTACCTTCGATTCTAGCCGTTCGGTCGTTTTTCGGGTGAGCCGGGCCGCCGTCGACCGCTAATTCCGACGATGTCAGGGACGACGTTATGCCCGGTGCGGACGGAAACCGGACCGTGGCCAGCACCTCCACCGAGCCACCCACCCGTTCGACCCAGGGCGCCCGGATAAAGACGGCATGCACCACGGCCGCACCGTGCCCCCGGGCGCTGTGCCCCAGGGTGCCGTGCCACCGGGCGCCGGGGTCCAGGAGCCCGGCAAAGTCCAGGTCCGTCTCGAAGGAATCACGCTGCCGGCCGAAGGCATTGCGCCGGACCGTGATGTCCAACCCGCCCAGCGTCTGCTGCGGGTTTCCGTCTTGGTCCGTGGCCGGATCCGCGATTTCGTCGGCCAGCAGGATCATCCCGGCGCAGCTGCCGTAGACGGGCATGCCGGCGGCAATACGTTCCTTCAGCGGTTCGGCCAGCGAGAAAATGCGGGTCAGTTTGTCGATCGTGGTGGACTCACCGCCGGGCAGAATCAGGGCGTCGACGGCGGCCAGCTCGGCCGGGCGGCGCACGCTCACCGCCCGCGCACCACTGGCCTCAATGGCCCTGGCATGCTCGCGCACGTCCCCCTGCAGGGCCAGAATGCCGACGGTCAGCGGATGGTTCGAAGGTCTGTCAATGCTCACCAAGACATCATAGTTGGCACACTTACTCGGTGGCCGGCGGCCGCGCCCGGGCCAACCCGGCAGCGCCAAGCCAGTAGCATTGACCGAGGACTGACGTACTAAAGATGAGGTTGGCAGTATGTGCGGAATCGCCGGTTACTACGGTTTTGGGGAAGACGAAGCTCTCCTGCGGGAGATGAATGCGTGCATTGTGCACCGCGGCCCCGACGGCGAGGGCTACTACACCGACGGCCAGGTGGGCCTGGCGCACCGGCGGCTGTCCATCATCGACATCGCCCATGGCCAGGAGCCGATGATCAGCCAGGACGGGCAGACCGTGCTGGTCTACAACGGCGAGGTTTACAACTATCTTGACCTGCGGGCCGAACTCGAAGCGCTGGGCCGGACGTTCAGCACCGTCTCCGACACCGAGGTGGTGCTGCAGGCCTACCAGGAGTGGGGCGACGACGCGTTCGACCGTTTCAACGGCATGTTCGGTTTTGCCATCCACGACAGGAAGAACGGCCGGCTGGTGCTCGCGCGCGACCACTTCGGCATCAAGCCGCTGTACTACGCCAACGCCGGCACCGCCGAGGACCCGAAGCTGCTCTTTGGCTCGGAAATCAAGCCGCTGCTGGCAACGGGCAAACTGAAAACTGCCCCCAACGAGCGGATCCTGTACAGGTACCTGCAGTTCCGGATCCATGACGAGGAAGCGCAGACGTTCTTCGACGGTGTGCATAAGCTCATGCCCGGCGAAAAACTCGTGCTGGAAACCGGTGCCGGTGCGAAGCCTGGTTTCACCGTCAGCCCGTACACCCGCTTCAAGGAAGAGCTCGCGGAGCTGGCCAAAATCGGCACCCCGTACAGCCCGGCCGTCATTGACGACTACCGGAGCCGCTTCACCGAGGGCGTGCGCCTGCGGCTGCAGTCCGAGGTCCCGGTGGGCACCGCCCTGTCCGGCGGGCTGGACTCCTCCGCCGTCGTCGTGACCATCAACAAACTCATGCAGGAAAAGGCCGCCGCCACCGACTCGCTCGGTGCCACCCAGCAGACCTTTTCGGCGATCTTCCCGAACTCGATCAACGACGAAGAGAAGTACGCAGACGCGGTCCTTGCCACCTGCACCGGCAATGTCACCAGCCACAAGATCCTGCCCAAGGCAGAGGAATTTGCCGACGATCTCGACGACTTTATCCGCACCATGGAGGAGCCGATCATCTCGTCCGGACCGTACGCGCAGTACCGGGTCATGCAGGAGGCCGCCAAACACGTCACCGTGCTGTTGGACGGCCAGGGTGCCGATGAAATGATGGCCGGCTACATTCCCTACTACTTCGCCTATCTTCGGCAGCTGAAGAAGAACGGCCAGCGGGCCAAGCTGGCCAAGGAGATGGCCTCCAGCGCCGACATTCTTTTCCGGCTCGGACGCTTCCGGCTGCGCGGCATGCTGACGGCCAAGAAGCCGCTGTCCATCTCGTCGCTGCTGAAGAAGGATTTCGCCGCCGCGCACAAGGGCGAGAAATTCTCCAACATCGCCGACAACCTCAAACTGCGGCTGATCGATGATCTGTTCCACAAGTCCCTGCCCGCGGTGCTGCGCTATGAGGACAAGAACACGATGCGCTTCTCGCTGGAGGGCCGCGTTCCCTTCCTGGATAAGGAGGTGGTGAAATTCCTGTTCAGCCTTGATGATGAGTCGATCATCAAGGGCGGCTGGAACAAGCGGATCCTGCGCGACGCCACCCGCGACCTGCTGCCGGAGATGATCAGCAACCGCCGCAACAAGATCGGCTTCACCACGCCCGAGGCGGAATGGTTCATCCTGATGAAGGAGCGAATCTACGAAATCTTCCTGTCCACGTCCTTCGGGAACCGGCCGTACTGGGACCAGAACGCGGTCCTTTACGCCTTCGAGGAGTATCTGACCGGCAAGAGCAGCGCCTCCACCATGGTCTTCTGGCGGCTGCTGAACACCGAACTCTGGCTGCGTGAATTCTTCGACGAGCCGGAAGTCAAGGCAGGCATCACGGACAAGAGCGACTATGTCCCGAACGCGGACAAGCAGCTTGACATCACCGTTCCCGACGACGGCACCACGTACCGCCGTTATCCGCTGCGCACCGAGGTTTTTTACAAGGACACGGACTTCGATCCGGCGGTCATGGGCTACGTGGACCGCTTTTTCGCCGGTCTCCCGGCGGCGGGTGCCGAGCATCGAAGCGCCGCGTCCGAAACCCCGTGGTACCTCTTTGTGAGCGAAAAGATTGTTGCCATGACGCAGGGCCGCTCCATCCCGGTCTGGGATATTAAAGTCACCCCGCCGGCGAGGATACTGAGCCGCTTCGTGACCCGCAATCCCGGCGGCATCGGTCTGGCAAGCCCCTGGTCCATGCAGCTCGCCATCGACGAGGTCGGTCTCCCCCGGCTGCTGTACGCCGCCGGGCGCAGCGTCGTCGGCAAGCTGCAGGGCAAGTCGGGAGTCTTCTACGAGGTCGTGGGCCACAATATCAATGCCATTGACGGGGCCGCCGGCTACCAGGTCGGCACCTCTACCCACTCCGTCAAATATGCACCGCTGGATCCGGACGGCGTTGCCGCCCGGCTGAGCGCGCTGGTCCGCGGCCGCGTGCCCAAGGAATTTGCGGCCACGTTCGCCGGAACGGCCATCATGGACGCCAATGACCTCGGGGTGGTCGCGCTCGGCCACGACACCGGGCTCGCCCGGACCATCGTCGAGGGCATCTTCCGGGACAATCCGCAGGGTCAGACGACGGAGACAACTCCGATGTCGCTGGTGTTCAAACGCCCGTAGGACCGACGCGTTCGGGACGCAGTCCGACGCCGATGATCCTTGCCGGCACGACCTGGAGCCGCGGGAACCGTCCGAGCAGCCGCAGCGGAAGGGGCGCGTTCACCGGTTCCGTGCTTGCCAGCATGGGCAGCACCAGAAACCGCTGCGCGATCCGCTGCAGCAGCTGCGTCCCGGCGGTGGGGAACCAGCGGCGCCTTTGGACGGCGGCCAGGGTCCGCCCGTCCGGTGCCCCGGTGTGCAGCGGACCGGAGAGAATGTGGGCTGCGGCGACGGCGTCCTGGACCGCAAGATTGATGCCGACGCCGCCGATCGGAGACATAGCATGTGCTGCGTCCCCGATGAACAACAAACCCGGAACGTGCCAGCGCCGCAGATGGTCCAGCCGCACGGTCAAGGTGCTGACATCGTGCCAATCCCGCAGCTCCCGCACCGAGGCCGCCAGCGCCGGGACGAGTTCTGCCACGGAGTGCCGGAGCGCTTCGATCCCTGCCGCGCGCACCATCGCATCCCCGCCCTTGGGGATCACGTAGGCGATCTGCCAGTAGTCACCCCTGTCGATGGCCAGCAGCAGCCTGCCGGGGCCGAAATGCATATCCAACCCTTCGGGCGCCCCGGTGCCGCGGCTGAGCCGGAACCACAGGACATCCATGGGCGCGCCGTACGTCCGCGGCTGCATGCCCGCGAACCGGCGCAGCGCCGAGTTCCGCCCGTCCGCCGCCACCGTCAGTTTTGCCGTCACTTCCAGGGACCCCTCCGGTCCCTGGACCCGGACGCCGGTGACAATGCCGTCTGGGCCACGGAGCACACCCGATGCTTCATGGCTGCGCAGCAGCAGGAAGCCCGGCAGCTGCTCGGCGGCGTCCGCCAGCACCTGCAGGAAATCCGACTGCGGCATGAAGCGGATATAAGGATAGGCAGCGTGAAGCCGGGTGAAATCCGCCACCCGGTAGGTGCCGTTGGCGAAAGTGGTGCGCAGCTCTCCCACATCGCGATGCGGGACCGCCGCGAGAGCTTCGGCCAGGCCCAGCCCGTCGAGCATGTCCAAGGTGGAAGGATGCACCGTATCCCCGCGGAAGTCACGCAAAAAGTCCGCGTGCTTCTCCAGCACCACCACATCGATGCCCTGACGCGCCAGCAGCAGGCCAAGCATCATCCCCGCCGGCCCGCCACCAACGATGCATACCTCGGTTTCGATGGTCATGACGCCCATCATGGCCCGCCGACGGGTCCGAGACAACCTTCCCCGGGCCTTCCGACCGTCCGCATTGCCGGAGCCCGGCGCGGACGGATCGGTCGGAACTGAAAAGGGCCGCCACCAGAGGTGACGGCCCTTTCATTAGTGTTCAATACTGTCGGTTCATTAATGTCGGTTCATTACTGTCGGTTACCAGCCGCGCTCGGCCAGGCGGTGCGGCGCCGGGATGTCGGCGACGTTGATGCCGACCATGGCCTCGCCCAGGCCCCGGGAGACCTGTGCGATGACCGAGGGGTCGTCAAAGAACGTGGTGGCCTTCACGACGGCGGCGGCACGCTGCGCCGGGTTGCCGGACTTGAAGATGCCCGAGCCGACGAACACGCCGTCGGCGCCGAGCTGCATCATCATGGCGGCGTCGGCCGGGGTGGCGATGCCGCCGGCCGTGAACAGCACCACGGGGAGCTTGCCGGAGGCGGCAATTTCCTTGACCAGCTCGTACGGGGCCTGCAGTTCCTTCGCGGCAACGTACAATTCGTCCTCGGGCAGCGAGGAAAGGCGCGCGATTTCGGCACGGATCTTGCGCATGTGCCCGGTGGCGTTGGAGACGTCACCGGTGCCGGCCTCGCCCTTGGAACGGATCATGGCCGCGCCCTCGTTGATGCGGCGCAGCGCCTCGCCGAGGTTGGTGGCGCCGCAGACAAAGGGAACCTTGAAGTTCCACTTGTCGATGTGGTGCTCGTAGTCGGCCGGGGTCAGGACCTCGGACTCGTCGATGTAGTCAACGCCCAGGGACTGAAGGATCTGCGCCTCAACGAAGTGGCCAATGCGGGCCTTGGCCATGACCGGGATGGAGACCGCTTCAATGATCGCGTCGATCATGTCCGGATCGCTCATCCGGGACACGCCGCCCTGGGCCCGGATGTCGGCGGGTACGCGCTCCAGCGCCATGACGGCAACGGCGCCGGCGTCCTCGGCGATGCGGGCCTGTTCAACGTTGACAACGTCCATGATGACGCCGCCCTTGAGCATCTCGGCCATGCCGCGCTTGACCCGGCTGCTGCCGGTCACGTTGGTTGTTGCGCTGCCGCCGACGGGACCGGATGCGGGCGTTACCTCAGGTGTAGACACAAAAACCCCTATGGGAAAGTAGATGAGAGCCTCTTGCACAAGGCATCAGTAGACAGGATCAATCGTAGTACTCCGGCTCGGCGGTACTTAATTCGGGCACTGCATGACGGATCGGTGCACACCTTCCGTCCGGTCAGGGCTTCGGCCGGGCGCCCTTGGGTGCCCGTAACGCACCGGCAGCGGGACTGTCGGGGGCAGCGTCGGTGGGAGCGCCGCCGTCGAGCCGGAAAGCCTGACGGCGGACCGTCAGGATCCGCTGGAAGACCGTGAAGAGACTGGCAGCGGCCAGCAGGATCAGCACAATCAGCAGCAGGACTTCGCTGATCCCCAGGCCCACCAGCCCGGTGGCCACCAGCACGGAGACCAGACGGTCCGAACGCTCGGCGATGCCGACGTTGGCGGTCATTCCCAATCCCTCCGCCCGCGCCTTGGCGTAGGAGACGATGCTTCCGAGGACAAGACAGACCAGGGCCATGGCGGCGATCACGTGGTTGTTGCCGCCGGTATAGAACCAGACGATAATGCCGGCAAAGACGGCGCCGTCGCCCACCCGGTCGAGCGTTGAGTCCAGGAAGGCCCCCCAGCGCCCGGACCGGCCCAGTGCCCGGGCCATCAGACCGTCGATAATGTCCGAAAAAACAAAGACCGTAATGACCACGGTCCCCCAGAAAAGCTGTCCCAGCGGATACCAGATCAGCGCGCCGGCGGCGACACCCAGGGTACCGGCGATGGTGACCGCATCCGGAGAAACCCGCCAGCGCACCAACAGATTCGCCACCGGCCTGAAAATGGCGGCAAAGAGGGACCGGGCGTATTTATTGAGCATCGTTCCATGCCTCTGCAACCTGGCTTCGGACATCCCCAAGGGTCTGCGTAATCGCTTTGGTCTGGGCAATGATCGGCAGGAAGTTGCCATCGCCGCCCCAGCGCGGCACCACGTGCTGATGCAGGTGGGCCGAGATCCCGGCCCCGCCCGTGACGCCCTGGTTCATGCCAAGGTTGAAGCCTGAGGCGTTGGAGACCTCGCGCAGGACCTTCATGCCACGCTGGGCCAGAGCCGCGAACTCGGCCGTTTCCTCCACCGTCAGGTCCGTGTAATCCGGGATATGCCGGTACGGACAGACCAGCAGGTGGCCGGGATTATACGGAAATAGGTTCAGCACCACGTAGGCGCTTTCACCTCGGTGCACGATAAGGGACGCCTCGTCGGAGCGCGACGGGGCCACACAAAACGGGCACTCGTCACTTTTGAACTGGTCCTGGCCGCCCGTAATGTAGGCCAGCCGATGCGGGGTCCATAACCGCTGGAAAGCGTCCGGAACCCCGGGAAGCTCAAAATCATCCTGCGCGATTCCGGCCTGCCCGGTTGCAGCCTGCCCGGTTGCAGTCTGCCCGGGATCGTCCGATGCGTTGGTCACAGCAGTCCGCCGATCCGTTACGGTGTCCGGTTCCGGACCGCCTCGACGATCCGGGTCACGGCCTCATCCACCGGAACACCGTTATCCTGGCTGCCGTCGCGGAAACGGAAAGACACCGCCGACGCATCGACGTCGTCGCCGCCGGCAATCAGCACAAAAGGGACCTTTTCCTTGCTGGCCGTACGGATCTTCTTCGGAAACCGGTCGCTGGAGATGTCAACCTCGGCGCGGATCCCCTGCGCCTTGAGCTTGTCCACAACGTCGAACATGTAGTCGTTGAACGCCTCGGCGACCGGAATGGCGACCACCTGCACCGGTGAAAGCCAGGCCGGGAAGGCGCCCGCATAGTGTTCGGTCAGCACGGCCATGAAGCGCTCCACCGAGCCGAACAGGGCGCGATGGATCATCACGGGACGCTGGCGGGTGCCGTCCGCCGCCTGGTACTCCAGTTCAAAGAGCTCCGGCAGGTTGAAGTCAAGCTGGATGGTGGACATCTGCCAGGTGCGCCCGATCGCGTCCTTGGCCTGCACGGAGATCTTCGGCCCGTAAAACGCCGCCCCGCCGGGATCCGGAACCAGGTCCAGCCCCGAGGCTTCGGCGACTTCGGCCAGGGTCCGGGTCGCTTCCTCCCACGCGTCGTCGGAGCCCACGTACTTTTCCGGGTCCTTGGTGGACAGCTCCAGATAGAAGTCCTGCAGCCCGTAGTCCTTGAGCAGATTCAGGACAAAGTTCAGCGTGCCGGTCAGCTCGTCCTTCATCTGCTCGCGGGTGCAGTAGATGTGGGCGTCGTCCTGGGTCATACCGCGCACCCGGGTCAGTCCGTGGATGACACCTGATTTTTCGTAACGGTAGACCGAGCCGAATTCGAAGAGCCGCAGCGGCAGTTCCCGGTAGGACCTTCCGCGCGAGCGGAAGATCAGGTTGTGCATCGGGCAGTTCATCGGCTTGAGGTAGTAATCCACGCCCGGTTTGCGGAGCGTGCCGTCGTCATTGAGCTCGGCGTCCACATGCATGGGCGGGAACATGCTGTCCTTGTACCAGTCCAGATGTCCGGAGAGCTCGTAGAGATGGCCCTTGGTGATGTGCGGGGTGTAGACGAAGTCGTACCCTGCCTCCACATGCCGCTGGCGCGAGTAATCCTCCATGGCCTTGCGGATGATGCCGCCCTTGGGGTGGAACACGGGCAGGCCGGACCCCAGCTCATCCGGGAAGGAGAACAGGTCCAGCTCGGTGCCCAGTTTGCGGTGGTCGCGCCGCTCGGCCTCGGCGATCCGCTCCTGGTACGCCTTCAGCGCATCCTTGGTGGGCCAGGCGGTTCCGTAAATGCGCTGCAGCTGCTGGTTGTCCTGATTGCCCAGCCAGTAGGCCGCGGAGGTGCGCGTGAGCGCGAACGCGTTGGAGATCAGCTTCGTGTTGGGCAGGTGCGGTCCGCGGCACAGATCGCACCAGATGACGTCGCCGCTCTTGCGGTCCACATTGTCGTAGATCGTCAGTTCCCCGGCGCCGACCTCGACGTTCACACCCTCGCCGGCGTCGTCGGCGTTCGCCGCCTTGTCCAGCAGGATCAGCTTGTACGGCTCGTCCTTCATCGCCTCGCGTGCCTCGTCCTCGGTGACGACGCGGCGGACGAACTTTTGGTTGCTGTTGATGATTTTCTGCATCATCTTTTCCAGCGCCTTGAGATCCTCGGGCGTAAACGGCTCCTCAACGTCGAAGTCAAAGTAGAAACCGTCCGTGATGTACGGCCCGATCCCGAGCTTGGCGTCCGGGCGCAGCGCCTGGACGGCCTGGGCCATCACATGCGCGGTCGAGTGCCGGAGCACATTTAGTCCGTCCGGGGAATCAACCGTCACGGGTTCGACGGCGGCACCGGCCGGGAGCGGCCGGTCCAGATCCAGCAGCTCACCATTGACGCGCATGACGACGACCTCGCGCCGCTCGAAAAACAGTCCGGCACCCGTGGTGCCCGCCGTCACCGTGGTCGCTTCGCCGTCGACGTTAAGGGTGATCTGGGTATCCACTGGCACTGCTGGCTCCTAAAATCGGGGGTGCGGCTCCGTCCAGGCAACATACGAGGGTTGCTGTGGGCCACGTGTCGATGTTATCCGGTCGGCCGACGCCCCACCAACACCTCCCGCCCGCCCGGCGGCTCGATCACAGGGCCACGAGCGGTCACTATCTGCCGTTATGACGGTCGTAGCCTCTGATCCGGACGATTCCGACGACGACGAGTGCGGAACCGACAAGGATGGCCGTTCCACCGGTGATGGCTGCGACGTGCCGCAGAAGCCAACCGCGCGTTCGCGCCAAACCAGCCTGGATGGATGAACAGCCGAAAACCACGGCCAGGACGGGGAGGACCATCGTCGATGCCCCGAAAGCGGTGAAGACGGCGGCACCGAGAATGAACCCTGCGATATTACCCGTGCCATTGGGGAGGAGGCCGGCCGCTGCCGAGAGGAGGAGATTCTTCGGCCGAAAGGCGGCGTAAATGAAACCCCCAAACGCTGCTCTGCGACGGGTGAGCTTGTCCATGGAGGACAGCCAGCGCGGCAACGCGCTCCCCTCCGCCGTGCTGCGGCTGCGCCGCCCATACTCCGCCCCGAGGATCACCAGTACCGCGCCAAGGCCAAGCGGCGGCGCAGATCCCCACTGCCCACCCCGTCAGGAACGCCACGCTCGTGCGAACGCCTTCCGCCGAGAGCGCCATGAGCAGGATGGCGGAGACCGTCATGGGGCTGAACGCGATACCCAAACCCAGAATTACAAATTCAGCAATCTCAAACACCATGGCCACACCTCACCCATCCTGCTGCTCCGTCCCCTCAGCGCGAATATTGTGCCGGCACGACGACTTTTTTTCAGGATCGGCAGGATCGACGCCGACGTAGGGCAGGCGATCAGCGCACCCAACAGGCCCAGTAAAGTGCCGCCGACCAGGGCGGCGAGGATCACCATACCCCCAAGATACTTACCCACCGACGCGGCGATTGTCTCGGAAATGTCAATGAACCCGGCCCGCTTCGAGGCCGGAACGAGTGAGTAGGCTGCCGGCTTCATTGATTCGAGACCGGCGACAAAATACAGGGTCAGCACCACCACAAAAACCGTTCCAAACGTGCCGTTCACCAGCCGCGGGAACCAGCCCGAGCGCCGAAATCGCCCAGGCCAGGTCACTGCTCAGTGCCGGGGCCATCAGCCAATCCGAGTATGAATCGCCGAAGGCCAGAGCGCTGGCCTGGCACGGACACGGGTTTATCCGCCCAGACCGGTGACCGCCAGGGTCCTGCGCGTCCCGCGCAACGGGTCCTCCGGTGCGGGTTCACGGCCGTTTCCGGCCGGGAGCCCTCCCGCCGGGAGCGGAAGGGAATCCGTCCGGCTCAGATCCCAGGCCTCCAGGGCCTGCAGGCTGATCCCCCGCGGTCCGGTACGGCGGGTCAGCCCCCGGATCAGCAGCATCCTGGTGCCGAACAGCAGCGGGCCGGACTTTTCCTGTGCCTCGTGGAAAAACGTCGCATCCACGCAGCCGGTGCCGTCGTCAATGCTGATGAAGACCACCCGGCGGCCGCCGCGCATCGGTGGAGTCTGGGTCGCCACCCGGACACCCGCGACCAGCACCTGGGAATTATTGCGCAGCCCCAGCAGCTTATCCGCCGTCGTCACGCCAAGGGACGCCAGCAACGGACCATAGCTGGACATCAAATGACCGCTGACATCCATGGCCAGCAGATCAAGTTCGGTACGGATCTTTTCCACGGCGCTGGGCTCCGGCAGCTCATCCTTGAGATTGTTGAGCTCCAGATCGCCCAACGGCAGCAGCAGCTGCCCTTCCATCGGCCCCTTACCTTTCCCGCGGGCGGGCAGACTCTGCAGGTGGGCAATCAGATCCGCACGGCTGGCCGTTGAGCCCGTCTCCGCCTTGGCCTTGCGGTGCATAGCGTCGAACGCCCCCAGCTGGGCGAGCCGCTGCATCGTCGGCCGGCTCACCCGGGCCTGCGTCCGCAGATCCGCCAAGGAAGCATAGGGCTGGTGGGCCACAATACGTTTAAGCTCGGTGGCGGAAAGCCCGTACACGCCCGCCAGGCTCATCCTGATTCCCAGTTTCCGCTGTTCCACCGCTCCCTCCGCGCGCTGCATCCTGGCATCCCCTGGAACACCGGCTTGCGTTGGCACGTCGACCCATTCCACGCGGTACTCCCCCGTGCTCCGGTTAATGTCCAGCGGCAGAATGGGGATACCCATTCTGCGGGCCTCCGCCACCAGCAGCCGGCGCGGATACATTCCGGGGTCGTGTTCCCACAGCCCCGCCAGAAAGGCCTCCGGGTGATGGGTCTTTAACCATGCGGACTGGTACGTCGGTACCGCGAAGGCCGCTCCGTGGGCCTTGCAGAATCCGAAGCTTCCAAAGGCCTTCAGCGTGTCCCAGACCTGATCGATGACATCGAGGGTGAAACCCCTTTTGCGTGCCTCCCTGCGGAAGGCGTCCTCCACCCGGGACTCGCCGGGCTCATTACCCAGACTCCGGCGGTACTCATCCGCCTGGGCCAGGCCGCAGCCGGTCATGACATCGAAGGTACGCAGTACCTGTTCATGGAAGACTGTGACCCCGTGGGTTTCGGCTAGTGCAGACTTGAGCAGCGGATGCGGGTACACCTCGGGGGCAAAACCATGGCGGTTCTCCAGATACGGTTTGACCATATTGGACTTCATCGGGCCCGGGCGGAACAGCGAAATGTCAATGATCAGATCGTTGAATTCACGCGGTGCCATTTTTCCAATCAGCTCCCGTTGTCCCGGAGATTCAATCTGGAAGCAGCCCAGTGTATGGGTGCTGCGGATCAGTTCAAAGGTGGGTTCATCATCCAGCGGCACGGCGTTAAGCTCGATGCGGCCGTCAGCGCAGATATAGTCCGGGCCGTTGCCGCGCCCATCCCTTGGATGGTTTCCGGCCACCGTCACCTCGGCCTTGGACGGATGGATCCGGATCACTTCCCGGACCGCATAGGCCATGGCGCTTTGCATCCGCACCCCCAGAATGTCCAGCTTGAGCATGCCCATCGGGTCCATATCGTGCTTGTCAAACTGGCTCATCGCCAGCCCCAGTCCGCTGGGCTGCACCGGCGTACGGTCCAGCAGCGAGCCGTTCCCCAGAATCACCCCGCAGGGATGCATGGAAATATGCCGGGGAAGCCGGTCCAGCCGCTCGGTCAGGTCCACCAGCAGATCCAGCTGCTGGCTTTGCTCATACATCCCGGCCCGTTGCCCTTCAACCCGTTCGGCAAATTCCCGCAGTTCGGGCTTTTCCACCATCGCTTCGCGGAAATTCCTTGCGGAAAAACGCCACAGCTGTTTCGCGATGGTGCCGATCTCCTCCTCATCCATCCCCAGCGCCAGCCCGGCATCCCGCACCGCCCCCCGTGCGCGGTAACCGTTCTGCATGCTCATCAACGTCACCCTTTCGGGACCGAACCGTTCAAAAACCCGGTGATAAACGTCATGCCGCTGGGCGCTTTCGACATCAATATCGATATCAGGCAAGGTGGAGCGTTTCCCGGACAGGAAGCGCTCAAAGATCAGGTCATGCCGCAGCGGATCAACCTGGCTGATGCCCAGCAGATAATTCACCAGGCTTGAAGCCCCGGAGCCTCTGGCCGCTGCCCGCACCCCCATGTCAAGGATCATCCGGGACACCTCGGCGACCGTCAGGAAGTAGGAGGCGAAGCCCAGCGTGTCAATCACGCCCAGTTCCTGCTCCAGCCTGTTCCGCGCACGACGTTCCGCAGCGCCGGTGATCCCGGGGAACCGGTGCGTGATTCCGGCCTCACAACGCTGTTTTAGTTCCAGCTGTGGATCCTGTGTGATACCGAGCACCGAGGCCTCCGGCACGACAGGCTGCTTCCAGCCCATATCCGGGACCGGATCCATCCGGCAGCGGTCCGCCAGTTGTTCCGTATTGGCCAGCAGCTGTGCCAGCTCCGCCGCGCCGTAGCCTGCTGCATGCATGATTTCTTTGCCCAGCGACGTCATCCGGTCGGCTGATTTCAGCCAGCCCTGCCCGTTGGGCTGCAGCCGGGGTTCGGGACCGGATAACACCGTCAAGGGGCTCAATTCGCGGGCCGAGTCCAGCACATCGGCCGTGGCCGCGCCATCCCTCCCGCAGTAGCGCACCGCATTGGACAGCACGGCAGGAACACCTGATTCCTGCGCCAGTTTGAGCATCCGCACCGCCTGCGCTGTGCTCAGGGCCTCGCCCGGGGCACTCAGATGGGTGACAATTTCAACGGCCATGGTGCCCGCCGGCATCTGCTGATGCCAGCGTTGAAACTTCCGCCGCGGGAGCAGATACTTACGCCCGCCCATGGCACGGCCAACATCCGACGACGGACCCACCAGTACCGTCAGCACAGGTGCCAGCGTCAGCGGGTCCAGGGAACGGGAGGCAAGCTGCGCCATGGTTACGCCAACCGGGCTCCGCGGACCGGCATTGGCATGCGCATCCGACACCAGCCGGCAGAGGGCCCGATACCCCGCAGCATTGATCCCGCCGTGGGCCAGAACCACCACCCTGCCGCTTTCGACCCGGCCATTATGGCCCAGTCCGTTTTTAGCCCGGCTGTTTTGAACCCGGCCGGGACCCGCGCCCCCGTTCGCCGACCCACGGTGATGGGCGCCGTCGTCGTCCTGCATGTCGTGCTGATCGCTGAGCTCCTCCAGCACCGCAAGGTCCACCCCCACCAGCGGGTCGATCCCGGCCTCCATGCAGGCCTTGACATGTTTTACCGTGCCGTAAAGACCATCCCGGTCCGTGCAGGCCAAAGCATCCGCACCGTCGGCGGCGGCGGCGCGGGCCAGATCATCGGGCCAGGACACCCCATAATGGGCGCTGAAAGCGGTGGATACGTGTAGATGGGTGAAGCTCATAAATGATCCAAAGTGTTGTTTCCCAAACCGATCGAACGTCCTGCCCCGGTTCACCAGCTGGTGCGGTCAAGCGGCGGTCCGGTCAAGCGGTCTTAGGCGCTGCGCGCCTGCACGGCATCGTGGATGCGCAGGAGGCGCCACCTGCCGCTGTCCGGATGATGACTCAGATCAAAGGTGCGCAGCGGCCCCTGCCCGTCGAGCCGGGCCTGAATCCGCCAGATTTCATGGTCCACCAGGCCCGCACCGTGACCACGCTCGGCCCGGCTTTCCTCTGCCCACCATTTGCGGCGTTCGTACCATCGCAAAGGTTCCGCTCCGATGATGTAGCTGCGTCCTTGCCAGTTCAGCCGCAGCGGCAGTCCGGCAGCGGAACGGATCACCTCTACCGGCTCGCTGAACAACCCCATCGCTGCGCCTCCGCTTACGTTGCTCCGGCGGTTACCGGCACCCGCCAGCCGAACTGATTTCAAATGCCTACCGATTCGAATACATCTTCTAATAAATTCAAGTGTACGCCCGGCCCCGCCGAAGAACAACGAGCTCCAATCCCACACGAAGCCCCCGGTACAAAGTGCGTCACGAAATATGGCTGACAGGGCAAATGCCGTCTAGCATGTGTGTACAGGCCATCGACGACGCTGGCGACGCCGCACCCTATGAGTCACAAGAGGAGCGCTCCATGACCAACATGGTCACCCTTATCGCACGGACCACACCCCTCGAACGAGACCTCAAGACGGAGTCCCGCCCGGCCACCAGCACGGACATCCGCAAGCTTGGCGAGCTCTACTTCACGGCGTACGACCCAGGCGTTGCCGGCGAAAATGTGGAAGCCGCCGTTGCGGACGTTGAGGCGTCCTTCGAAGGCAAATACGGCACCTACCTGCCGGATGCATCACATGTCGTGGTGGACGAAGCCGGTGGGATCATCGCGGCGATTCTGGTGGTGGAACGTGCCAAATGGGAAGAAACCCCGGACACACCCTTCATCATCGAGCTGTTCACCGACCGCGAACACCGGCGCCGGGGCCTGGCCGAGGACCTGGTGCGCGCTTCCCTGGACACGCTCTTCAACGCCGGCTACAAGGAAGTCGCGCTGCGCGTCAACGAAGAGAACTCTGCAGCCCTGGCCCTGTATCTATCACTGGACTTCCGCCGCTGGTCTCCGGAGGAAGACGAAGACTGACCCGGAGGGTGGTTACCGGCGCGCGGCAGGCTGAATTCGGCACGGTCCTATGCGCGGTGTGACTGCACCCGAAGCTCCAGCTCAATGAACGCGCTGATCATGGCGCGGTAGGTGGCTTCGGCCACCTCGGGATCGACCTTCTTTTCGGCGGCGAGTTGACGGACATGTTCGATAACCTGCTCAACGCGCGCCGGTGCCCGCACTGCCGCCTTGTCTTCCTTCAGCGTTCCGGCGATCCTGACCAACCGCTCGCGGCGGGCAATCAGCGTCACCATCTGTTCATCCACCTCGTTGATGGCGATACGGACAGCCGAGAGCTGGGCTTTCTTGGTCTTTTCACCTTTTCGTTCCATTTCACTAGCCTAACCAGCCATGCAACAGCGGACCCGTACAAAACCTGTGCCGCACTCCGAATCCAAACTGCTGGTCCACACTGCGCCATAATGGAGCCATGTGCGGCAGATATGTGATGGCTCGAAGCACCGGCGACCTCGTGGCGTCCTTCGGCGTCAACGAAATCCTGACGGAGGAGCTCGAACCGTCCTACAACGTCGCCCCGACAGATACGGTCCCGCTCATTGTGGAGCGCCGGGCCGCCGACGGCAACGGGATGTCACGCCAGCTGCTGACGGCGCGTTGGGGTCTGGTCCCGTCCTGGTCCAAAGATCCCAAATCGGGCGCGAGGCTTATCAACGCCCGCAGGGAGACCGTAACGGAGAAACCGTCGTTCCGTAAAGCCGCCGCGAACAGGCGCGGACTGGTCGTCGGCGATGGATACTTTGAATGGCAGAAGACATCCGAGGGCAAGATTCCGACATATCTGCACGGTGAGCGCGAAGAAGTCCTTGCATTCGCCGGGTTGTTTGAATACTGGCCGGACCCATCCCTCCCGGATGGCCATCCCGACAAGTGGCTGCGGACCTGCACCATCATCACCACAGCGGCAACCGACGCCTTGGGTCATATCCACGACCGGACACCGGTGATTGTCCCCGCGGACCTTTACGAGGACTGGCTGGATCCCGGCACCACGTCCACGGCGGATGTCCAGCGGCTCCTGGACGCCATGCCGGAACCGAAGCTGGTTCCCCGCATTGTCAGCACCCGGGTCAATAGCGTGCGCAATAACGGGCCGGAGCTCATCGATCCCGCAGGTTAGACACACGGGTGCCTCGCGGCCGCGGAATGCCGCGGAATATCGGCCGCCCCCGCCGACGTTGACGCTATTGATCAACCGATCCGCAGGCCTGCGCCGGCACTACCGCCGGGCACGACTTCAAAATCCCTCAAGGAGCATCCGTGGACTACACACCCGATACCGGCACCATCACCATGTTTTCAACATCCTGGTGCGGGTATTGCCGTCGGCTCAAAAGCCAGCTGGACGGTCAGGGTATCGGCTACACCGAAATCAATATCGAGGATGTCCCCGGTACGGCCGAACTGGTGGAGGAGCTCAACGGCGGCAACCAGACCGTCCCCACCGTCATCTTCCCGGACGGGTCCTCGGCCACGAACCCGTCTCTGCGCGACGTTCAGACCAGACTGGCTGCCTGAACCGCATAGGTTTCCCCGCGGCCCTCTCCGTTCTCTGCGACTCATATCTGCGACTCATTCCGGCACGAACCGGCCCGGAATAGACAACGACGGCCGGACAGGCTGTGATAGACAGACAGAAGACAGAGCGGGCAGCTGCCTGCTGATTTCCCTGCCGAAGGAGAGAGCTCATAGTGGTGCATAAAGTACAGGGCGTTGTTGCGCTGACCAAGGGAGCCCCGGTCACGCTGGAAACCATTCTGGTACCCGATCCGGGCCCCGGCGAAGCCCTGGTGGACATCATCACCAGCGGCGTCTGCCACACGGACCTGCATTACAAACTCGGCGGAATCAGCGACGATTTCCCCTTTCTCCTGGGCCATGAGGCCACCGGCGTGGTCAACGCCGTGGGCCCCGACGTCACCGAGGTCGCCCCGGGCGACCGTGTGATCCTGAACTGGCGGGCCGTCTGCGGCCAATGCCGCGCGTGCAAACGCGGCCAGGCCCAGTACTGCTTCAATACGCACAACGCGACCCAGAAGATGACGCTTGAGGACGGCACCGAGCTGACCGCGGCCCTGGGCATCGGAGCGTTTACGGAGAAAACCCTGGTCGCGGCCGGACAGTGCACCAAGGTCGATTCCGAAGCCGATCCCGCCGCCGTCGGCCTGCTGGGCTGCGGCGTCATGGCCGGCCTCGGTGCCGCCATCAATACCGGTGGCGTGAAGCGCGGCGATTCCGTGGCCGTGATCGGCTGCGGCGGCGTGGGCTCGGCGGCGATTGCCGGTTCGGCCCTTGCCGGCGCCACGACGATCATCGCCGTGGACATCGATCAGAAGAAACTTGACCGCGCCATCACCATGGGTGCGACGGACACCGTCAATTCTTCCGCCACGGATCCCATCGAGGCGATCCGCGCCCTGACCGGCGGTTTCGGCGCCGACGTCGTGATTGACGCCGTCGGCCGTCCGGAAACGTACAAGCAGGCGTTCTACGCCCGCGACCTGGCCGGCACCGTGGTGCTGGTGGGCGTGCCGACACCGGAAATGACGCTGGAACTGCCGCTGCTGGATGTCTTTGGCCGCGGCGGCTCGCTCAAATCATCATGGTACGGCGACTGCCTGCCGTCCCGGGACTTCCCGATGCTGGTCAGCCTGTACCGGCAGGGCCGGCTGGACCTGGATGCATTCGTCACCGAGCGCATCAGCATCAATCAGATTGAGGAAGCCTTCGACAAGATGCACGCCGGCTCCGTGCTGCGCTCGGTGGTGGAACTCTGATGGGCCTGCGGATTGAGCGGCTGGTCACCTCGGGCACCTTTTCGCTCGACGGCGGTACCTGGGATGTGGACAACAACGTCTGGATTGTGGGCGACGACGAGGAGTGCATCATCATCGACGCCCCGCACGATGCGCAGGCGATCATTGACCAGCTGGACGGCCGCCGGGTCAAGGCGCTGCTGCTGACCCACGCCCACAATGACCACATCGGCGCGGCGGAGCGGCTGGCCGAGGACGCGCGGGCGCCGATTTACCTGCACCCGGCGGACCGCATGCTCTGGGACGCCGTCTACCCCGCCTACGGTCCCGGCCATGAGGTCAACGACGGCGACACCTTCGACGTCGCCGGCGCCACCCTTACGGCTCTGCACACCCCCGGTCACTCGCCCGGCTCGGTCTGCTACTACCTGCCGTCGGAGGCCACGGTATTCACCGGAGACACGCTGTTCAGCGGTGGACCGGGGGCCACCGGGCGTTCCTTCAGCGATTTCCCGACCATTATTGAATCCATTCGCACCAAGCTGTTCGCTCTTCCCGCGGAGACGGTGGTTCGGACCGGGCATGGGGATTCGACGACGATAGGCGCCGAAGCTCCCTCCCTGCAGACCTGGATCGACAGCGGCCGGTAGCTGCCCGGATTGAGCGTGGATTAAGATTGAGTGCGGATTAAGCACGACGGCGGCCGGTCGGGCCGCGCTGCCGGCCGCGGTTCTCCTCGGGGCCGGGCAGCGCTGTCCGGCCGCGGTTCTCCTCTGGTGCGGGCCGGCCGCCGCCGGCTCAGTCGTTGAAGGTCAGCTTTGTGCGCCCGGCATAGGCATCGAGCACGGCGGCTGCGACGTCGTCGACGGTGAGACTGTCCACCAGATCCGCCGCACCGCCTGCGGTCTGCGGATCCCAATCCAGCTCCAGGGCCGCATAACAGTCCGTCAGCACCGAACGCAGCGGGGCCGAGTTCTCCACCACGATGACCGAGCTGAACAGCCACGCGCCTGAAACGACGCGCTGTGCCGTGCCGGCCAGCTTGATCCGGCCGTCCCAGACCGGGGAGCTGCTGTCCGTGTTCGGGCAGGTTCGCGCGGACCCCGTCCCGGCACCGGCTGCAGGCCGTCCGTAGACGGTGTACTCACCCGGGCAGTATTCCCGGGGGATTTCCCCCACCCCGGCGTCCACGCCCAGGCCGCGCAGCGCAGCGGCAAAGAGTTCACCAAAGTAACCGAATCTGGCTTTGGCCTGCACCATCGCATCCGGCTGCGGCTCAATGTGGTCAACGATCAGACACCCCCGGTGGTATGCCGCGGCGCGGCCGCCCGCCTTGCGGATCAGCGGCGCGAATCCGTGCCGCTCGGCCGCCGCGGCGGCCGCCGCGAAGCCGGGGAGGTGCATATCGCGCTGGCCGAATGCCATCGTGGGCTCCGGGCGGTACAGCCGCAGCGTCGGACCAATCTCCCCTGCCCGCGCCGCGGCGAGCAGGTTCAGCCCCCCGTCAAGATCCGCCGCTGCACCCAGATTTTCATTTTGGCGCAGGACGGAAAGTGAAGCGGCAATGCCTTCTGGTGCAGCGCTGATCTTTACCCCCCCCTGCTGGGATTGCGCCGGGTGGGATCGCGTCTGCACGGATTGCGCCGGTTGGGATTGCGCCGACATTCAGGCAGCAGGCAGTTCGCGGACCGTGAGGATCTGCGAGGCGATGCCAAATGGTCCGCGGGCATCGTTGAGGATCGAGTTGGTCAGGCCGATTCCGTCGGTTCCGAAGGTCACGCTGGTGTCCAGGCCCAGCCATTCCCCCACCGGCTCACGGTGCAGATGGATGGACAAATCAACGTTCGGGAACATATAGCTCCCGAGGCCGGGCGGAACACGGGAAGCAATGCCGTTGGCGGTGTCCACTAGCCCCATCAGCCGGACCATATCCGTCGTCGGCTCATCCTGGACCATCGGGAACGGACTGCGGATCCAGACCTGGCCGCGGCCGGGCCTGTGGCCATCCACGGCCCGCGCCTCCAGCGAGGCGATATAGCCACCGGGCCATTGACTGAGATTCTCCCACGGGACGGCCTCTGCCACGCCAGGCATCGCCGTGTCCTCGACCGCGGCGACCGCGGATGTATCGCCGCGCTGGAGCCGCCAGGCGGTGGCGCGCACCGCCACCCGCTCATCGGCTATCAACTCGGCCTGCAGCAGCTCTATGGTCCGTCCCGGCCTGATGACTTTGGTCTCGATCCGGAACTGTCCGGCCGGAATGATGCCCAGAATATCGAAGCTGAGCCGAGCCATCCGCAGCTCCGGCCTCGATTGATGCAGCTCCAGCTCCCGGGTCATGATTCCGGCAACCGGAGCCATGTGCTGTTCGTGCGGATTCCACGCACCCTGCGTATGGATACTGGATTCGTAGCTCCCGCCGCCCAACCAGCGGTAAAAGTAATCCGCCTCGCCGGACTCGGACACCGCGCCGTCGTGCTCCCTGGTCAGGACCGATCCTTGGACGTTGTTTATCTCACTCTGCATGCCAACGACTCTACCCGCAGGACGCTGCAGCCTCCGCTTTGCGGCACCGCACTCCAAGGCTGGAACCGGAGGTCCGACCGGGGAGCGCTGAGTCCTAGCTCAGGAAAACGCTGCGGCCGGTCACCACCGTCGGTTCAATGCGGACAAATTGGTCGCGTAGACCGGCGGCCAACGGCTCCGGCATGTTCCTGCCCCACAGGTAGGTCAGCAGCGCCGGGTCCTCCACGGTGGATGCCGGACCGCTGGCGAGCACCGCCCAACCGGTGCTCTGCTCCGGTTTGACCATGTCGATCTCGAACGAGCTGACGGCGCAGGGAAGAGCCGCACCGATGCCGCCGTCGGGCAATGTCCGGAAAAAGATGGCACCTTCATGAATCAGGTAATTGACGGGGTAGATCAGAATCCGGCCGTCCGATTCATAGCCGATCCTCCCGCTGGATCCCGCGGCCAGCAGATCCCAGCACTGCTGGCTTGTCAGATCTACATTCACATGACGGGCACCGTCGATACGGCCCTGCTCGTTGATCGGTGAGGTCATCGTAATTGTGTCCTAGCTCTTGGGTGCGATGGCATCGGTTGCGAATGACGCCCGCACGACGTGTCCCCCAGCATATGAGACCCACTCGCATTTGTGTAGGCCTGCATTTGGGTGGCCCGCATTTGTGTCGGCAGACGGAAAGCGGGGGCAGCCGTGGCGCTGGCTGCCCCCGCTTTCCGGTTTGCCGGTTAGTGCAATGGCACGATCCGGTGATGATGCTCAGCGGTACTCGGTTTGAGGGCCGCGGCGGTAACGATCACCGCGATTGCCCCGGTAATCCAGGAGGTCCACGCAGCGCCCGACGCTCCTGTGTAGGAACCGAACCACGGCGAGAGGAAAAGCAACAGCCCAACAACGGCCTGCGCCCACTCGACCGCAGGCATACCGGGCATCGCCAGATTGACCAGCCCGCTAATCACCAACAGGCCACCGAATATGATCATCAGCGCCACAGACATGCCCGCATGGGCGGTCCACGCCGTCGACAGGACTGCGTACAGCCCCACCACGATGGCAGCCCAATCCTGCCAGCGCGTCCATTTCTTCATTTGAACCCATCTCCTTGCTAGTGGCCCCCTGATGCGGGTGCCTCGACAGGTCCAGCTCCACGGTGGGAGCCGGGCTACAACTCCAAGTCAACTCCTCCTCAGGGCCGCTGTCCAGTGGTTGTTCCATCAGGAATGTTCCCCGGCAGGGGTGCCAGACGCCGCCGAAGTTCCGGCCATGCAGCGGCGAATCCCGGATGGAGCGACTTCCTATCCACGTCCTCCACCGGGACCCAGCGCAGTTCAATGCTTTCGGGGTCGGCGATGGCCGGTTCGAAAGCGCGCAGAACCTGCGCTCCGACCGTGGTGTAGCTCCAGTAGCCGACATCATAAATCGAAGTAAAAAGGACATGAAGGTGGTCAGCCGGCACCGCGGCCTCTTCGTGCGCCTCCCGCAGCGCCCCTGTCACCGCGTCCTCCCCTTCGTGCAGGGCTCCGCCCGGCAGTCCCCACGTTCCGCCATGGTCACTCCACGTGGCGCGATGCTGCAGCAGGATGCCCCGGTCGGGGTCGTGCACAATGAGTCCCGCGGCTCCGAAACGGCCCCAGAACCTTCCCCGGTCCCCCTCAACCCAAGCATCTCCAGGGTCCCGCGGTCCCGGCGGACGCTTCAGGTCCTCGCGGGCGGACGGTTCTGTGTTCCTCATGAACCAATCCTGCCACGGCAACCCAGCGGGCAATCGGCATGGTCCGCCACGTCCGGCGTCCTCGCCACAAGCCAACGCGCCCAGCAGCAAACCCGGCAACGGCTGGCGATGCTGTCCGAACTGGGTAGCCTGATCAAGGACGGAGTGCCCGGCGGAAGCCTCAGCCTCCTCGCCGCTCCCATGAAAGGAACCCTCCGTGCCCCCCCCAAGTCTGCCGCCACACCGGTCCGCGCAATCCGGGTCATGAGGAGCACGAGGAGTACCAGGAGTACCGGGAGTGGCTGGGCCTGCACAATATTGGCCCAGCCCCAGGTTCCGCCTGCATGGATCTGACGGTGGGAATCGCATTGTCTGGCCGGGCGCCCGTGCCGGCGCCGCGGACCGAAACCCCGACGCAGGCGGCCGCCGCTTCCAAATCCTTCAGGCGCAAGGCTCCCGTGCCGGCGACGGGCCTGCCGTCGCCGATCCACCGCAACAGGGCCGTTGTCCGCTGGATGAGCGGCAGCCCGGCGAACACCTCGAGGGCTTCATCCTCGGCCAAGTCCGGTTTATCGATCACCGTCACCTCCGCCGCGGCCGTGCCTTCCATATAACGGTCTATGACACCCTTGACCTCCATCAGGCATTCCAAAGCCGCCGTGGCGGCGCCGGCTGAACCGTCGTCGAACCACTGCACAAATGCCGGCGTGAGCGCATCGATGGCGCGGTCCGCACGGAACGTACTCATCGAGGTCGACGCCGAACCCGCGGCACCCTTGCTGCCCTTCCGGGCGGCGGCGTCTTTCGCTTATGCCCGTTCCTGCTGTTCCTGCTCATGGTATCCCTGCCTGGCTGCGGAATTAGCCTTATGACGACGGTACGTTCCGGGCGGCCGGGATGCCAGTTCATCATTTGGAGTCCACGTTGTTTGGGCATCGCTCCTACTAGGATAAAAAGCCAGATCCCGCGATGAAAGGCTTCCACCCGATGAGTAATGAGGCGCGGCGTAAACAACTGGGCAAAAACGATGCACCGGTCGAAGACGAAATCCAGGACTCGTTTAGCCGGATCGTGGATGAGGGAGCCCAGCGGCTCAACCGCACCTGGGCGTCCGTCCTCATTACCGGGACCTTCGGTGGCCTGGAAATCGGCGCCGGGATCATGGCGTACCTTGCGGTAAAGCATGAATCCGGCAACTCACTGTTGGCCGGCGTGGCCTTCAGCATCGGCTTCATTGCCCTGCTGCTGGCCAAGAGCGAGCTCTTCACCGAGGGCTTCCTGGTGCCGATTGCCGCCGTCGCCGCCCGCGAGGCAAGTATCAGAAAGCTGGCAAAGTTGTGGGCGGGCACGCTCGTTGCCAACCTGGTCAGCGGCTGGGCCTTCATGTGGCTGGTCCTGCGGGCCTTCCCGGAATGGACCGGGACGGTCACCGAGTCCGCGGAGCATTTTGTCGGTACGCCGATGTCCGTGCAGAACATCTGCCTGGCCGTCCTGGGCGGAAGCACCATCACGCTGATGACCCGGATGCAGCACGGCACGGATTCCGACGTCGCCAAGATAGTCGCGGCCATAGCCGGCGGCTTCCTGCTCTCCGGACTGCCGCTGTTCCACTCGATTCTGGATTCGCTGCTGATCTTCGGCGCGCTTCACGCCGGCGCGCCCATCACCTACCTCCAGTGGTTGGGTTGGTTCGGCTACACTCTGGTCTTCAACATCGCCGGCGGCCTGCTGCTGGTGACCGCGTTGCGCCTGCTGCGCAGCAAAGACCTGATTGAGGACCGGCGACGGAAGTCCCCAAAGGACCCGGATGCGCCACGGTAAGGGGAATGATATGCCCGTCGCAGCTGATGTGAACCCGAAGACCGGACGAAGCGCCCGCTTCGGCTTCGCCTTTATTGGCGTCATATTAATTGCCGTGAATCTGCGGGTTTCCTTCGTCAGCGTCGGGCCCCTGTTGAGCGACATCAGTGCCGACTTGGGACTTTCCAGTACCGCTGCCGGGTTGCTCACGGGTTTGCCGTTGATCGTCTTTGCAGCCTTCTCCCCCATCGCGCCCGCTTTCGCGCGCTGGTTGGGGCTGGACCGCGCGCTGTGGGCGTCGTTGCTGATCCTCGCCGCCGGGATTGTTCTTCGCTCGCTCCCGATCGTTGGCTTCGTGTGGATCGGGACGGCACTGGTGGGAGTGGGCATCGCCTTCCTCAATGTGCTGGTTCCCTCGCTGGTGAAGCGCGACTTTCCGGCGCGGGTCAGCCAGGTGACAGGAAGCTACACGGCCGTGCAGGCAGCCGCGGCAGCCATCGGGACAGCGCTCGTTGTGCCGATCGCCCAATCCTCGCCGGAAGGTTGGCGGCTTGCCTTGGGAATCTGGGTTGGGTTTGTCCTGATCGCGATGGGGTTTCTGCTGCCCTTTCTCCGGTGCCGCCCGACGTCGGAGCGGGAATCCGGCCAGCGTCGGACAACATATTTCTCGCCGTGGAAATCGGCTCTCGGCTGGCAGGTCACCGCCTTCATGGGACTGCAGTCCGTCTCGTTTTACGTCTTCATGGCGTGGCTGCCCAGCATTGAACACAGCCAGGGAGTTTCCGAAGCCGCGGCCGGGACGCATCTTTCCATATTTCTCCTGATCAACGTCGCCACGAGCTTTGCGGCCGGCGCCGTGCTGCATAGATTTCCCGATCAACGGCTCATTGCGCTGGTGAGCAGCATCCTCGTCCTCATCGCCTATGCGGGCATGGCCGCTTCACCGGGATTGATGCTGCTCTGGATTGTTTTCGGCGCCCTCGGCTGCGGAAGCCTCATCGTCGTCGCCCTGTCATTGTTCAGCCTGCGCACCGTGCATCATTCACAGGCCGCAGCCCTTTCCGGGATGGCCCAGTCGGTGGGCTACGCCGTGGGAGCGGCCGGTCCCGTCCTTTTTGGCGCACTGCACGACTGGACCGGAGGCTGGACGCTGCCGCTGATCGTTATCGCCGCGGGCATGGCAGCCTTGTGCGTCGCTGCCGTGTACTCCGGCCGCGACCGGGTCATCGAGTTCACGAAACGGAGCGAATTCCCGCTGACACGCTAAATGCCCAGCCGAGAATCCCTGCCAGAGCCACCCGCTCCGCAAGCCCGAGAAACGCCGGGAAGACTGTGGTGGATAGTCCGAGTGACGCGAGGCCGACGGCGCCGACGCCGGCAAATACGGTGGCAGCCCAAGACATCCGCAGCAGCGGCGGGTAGCTCCGAAGCCATTGCGTCAGCACGGCGATTCCGGCCAAGGCGCTGACAAACCCCGTCCCCGCCACGACCAGGTGCACCACGCCGCCGGACGTCGCCGTTGCTCCTTCCGCGGCCGCAACCTCAGCGCTCTGGATGTCGGTGGGGAAGAAAGCCAGCACACCGGACGACACTCCACCGATACCCAAAAGGGTGGCTCCGGTGGTCCTCATACGGGACGTAGGGCCGGTCCCCAGCACGGCACGCGCCACACAGAATGTCGTGACCGCGCGGCCCAGGAAATTCAGATTCATGACCCAGCCATACGGTCCGACCGCCAGATTGCTCTCGGCTTCACGGATCGCGCTGTAATGCGGCGGCAACCGCTGCAGTACGACGTCCACACCAACATAAGTGACGACGCCGGCCATCGCAGCGGCGCAATATCGTCGCCGTGCGCGGATGGCGGCAGTCGGGAGTGGCGAAATCGGGACGCGTCGAAAGATTTTCAGGTGGAACCTCAGGTTGGAGCTTCGGGCTGGTCGCTTGTATTCCCCCACATTATCCAAATCTCCCTAAAAGTGGTGGAACACCGGACTGAGCATCGCACTTGTTGGTGTGGGCATGTATCCATGGCCGAGGTGCCGGCCGGCGTGAGAGTTACGGCCTGATGGTTAAGCGCCCGGTGGGGCGGTCGAGCTGCACGACGGCTCGTTGCCCGATCCAGTCGACCACGGTCCCGGTCGCGCCCTGGAGGTAGAGCGGCCGGATGGTCTGGTTGATCCTGACCCGGTCGCCGAGTTTGGTCCGGGCTGCGGCCCGGTCGGACTCGATACGCACCAGTTGCTGGTGCCGCGGGGCGATCGAGGCATATACGGCAGCGAGGTGCTCACCGAGAATCCCGGTTGCGATGGCGCCGAGCAGGTACTGCACCTGCGCGGGATCGAGGGCCGCCGGCGGGCTGGGAGACTCTCTACGGCAGTTATCGATGTGATGGATGCCGTGGTGGATGCCGGCGCGGGCGGTGTGACGCTGCGGTCGCCACGGGCCATGACGTATCGGAAGAATGTAGGTTCCCCGGACGGTTTTGCCGACGTCGCCGGCCGCCGTGGCCCGCTGGAGCGTATAACGGGATGCCGGTGTTTTTCACTTCCTTCCATCCGGCCGCCCGGCCGCAAGTACAGTTTTTTTGGGACCCATGCTCTGTCCTTGCCGGCGGTGACATGCATCCGTGGGCGCGGGACGTGTACAACAGGCGCACCGGATCGGGATCCAAATACGGTGCAATATTGGCCCCAAAGGCGCCAGCGGCAACGGCATGCGTTGCCGAGTCTAAATCCGCACCCACAGCAGGCGCCGGTCCGTGGCCCAACGGGTCAGCTCGTGCCGCGAGGACAACCGGAGCTTGCGCAGCACCGCCGAGACATGGGTCTCGACGGTCTTGATCGACCGGTCCTGATCGAGATGAACAGGGCCTTCGCCACTACGCGTAACCATCCAAAGAAGGCGGCGCGGACGCGACGACCGCGTTCTCCCGCTGGTCTGACCGAGGAGGGCCCTTCCCTGACTTGTGGCTGCCGGGTAATCTCGAAGTCACGCGGTGTCGCCCCTAAGTGCCCTGGCCATGCCGTGGAACGACGGAGATGGGAATGAACCATGGCTACGGCATCTGACTACGAATTCCGCACAGTGTGGCGCGTCCCTGGTACTGCCCGCCAGGTGGCTGACGTGCTGGGCGACCCACTCACGCTGGATCGTTGGTGGCCGTCAGTCTATTTGGGTATCCGGCTGGTGGCGGACGGCGCCGACGACGGCGTGGGGCGGGTGGTGGATCTGTACACAAAGGGGTGGTTGCCGTACACGCTGCGGTGGACGCTGAGGATCACAGAACCGATTACGGAGGCAGGATTCGCCCTCAACGCCGCCGGGGATCTCAACGGCACCGGGCGCTGGGCCTTCCAAGAGGACGGACCGGAAACCGTCATCACCTACGACTGGAGGGTCAGTGCTGCCAAGAAGCTGCTGCGCAGGCTCAGCTGGCTCCTGAAACCGGCCTTCGCGGCTAATCACCGCTGGGCCATGGCCAAGGGAGAGGAAAGCCTCAAGCTGGAACTGCGCCGCCGGCGCGCTGCCGATGATGCCGCCCGCCAACGTATTCCGTCTCCCCCTGGGCCTACGTTCCGGAAACGTGCTCGTCGCTAGGATCTGGTTCAGCAATGCGCGTTCGGCCTCGGGGCGATCGTCATCGAGGGCGAAGTAGTCCACGGTCACGTCTCGAGCCCCCGCACTCGTCCCCCTCGAAGGCTCACATAGGCCCGAATTCAGGCCTACGCTGATTCCATCCAGACGTTGCCCGTCTCTAAGGTCAAGGACCGCCTCAATGAACTCGTGGATGCCGCCGCCGTCACCCACGAACGAGTCGTGATCACGAAAAATGGCACCCCCGCAGCCGTGCTCGTTGGCGTGGACGAGTGGGAATCCTTGCAGGAGACGCTCTTCTGGCTTTCCCAACCGGGCACCGCGGCAAGTGTAGAGGCCGGACGCTCGTAAATTGCCATGGATAGAGGTCTGACGGAGGATGAGATTCGAATGGAGTTCGGCGTTCCCAAGCGTGCAAAGTGATCTTCCAGGTCGTCTTCTCGCCTTCTGCCCGCCGGGACCTGCACGGTATCCCGGCCCGCGTCCTTCTGGCCATTATCGAATCTACCTATGGAGATCTTGCTGCCAATCCCCGCCGAGTCGGCGAACCCCTCGGACGTGAGCTCTCAGGAATATATTCCGCAAGGCGCGGAAGTTACCGCATTCTCTATGACATCAACGACGCCCCCAGTCACGTGGCGATAATGCGGGTTGATCACCGCGCTGACGTCTATCGCCCGTCGAAACCGATGCCTACCATTGCCATTGCACCGTTCCACACAGCACGTTGAGTCGGACACGGTCCTGATGGACAGCAAGTTGGCGACCAACACGCACTTCCGGTCCCCGTCCGGGTGCAGACCGGCACCCGCCTAGTGTGCTGCGCCTGAAATCCGTCAGATATATTTTGCGAGGGAGCCGAGGATTTCTTCGGCCGATTTTTCCAGACGAAGGGTTTGGGGTCCTCGGCACTTCCGGTGAAGCAGCCCGCCAGCGTTACAGCCAAAAGCAAGAGGCATAAGCGATAAGCACACAGCTGGAGCGGACCTGACTATGACCCGGTGGTGTTTCCTCAGATTCTTGGAACAGTTGCATATAGTTCGGGCAATCAGATGCGAAGTCGCTCCGTCGGTTGCCCCGTGACGTCGGCTATGAGTTCAAAATCCTTGTCCACGTGGAGCACGGTGTACCCGGAGAGCTCGGCACATGAACCGATCAGCAGATTGGGAATCGACGGTGCACGATGTTGACCGCGGTCGGCAAGAAGAAGTTTAACGTCGAGTGCCCGATCCTCGATTGTTGGAGTCAGATACTCAATCGGCATGAGAATGAGCGGCACTTTGCGAAACGCGTCTCGAGCGTGCCCTCCTGTTCGTGCTGAGAACGCCACCTCCAATCGGGTCACCGTTGTAATCCGCATCAGGCCGCGTTGAATTCGGCTGGCCCACTCCTCGGCATCGGGGCTTTTACCGAGGCGGACAAGAGCAGACTTGTCGACAAGCCACACCGTCATTCCCAGGCACCGGCCATAACATCGTCGTCACCCAAGTCAGCGAACATTTCGCTGAAGGCCGCCAAGTGCGCGGCCGATACCGTTTCCTCGCCCACCGCGTCCTGAGCTAGCCGTCGGCGCACGTACTCGGTTCGCGATAAGCCCAGTCGAGCAGCACGGGCATCGATCACTGCAAGGACTCCGACAGGGACATTTCGAATCAAAATATCACCCATAATGCGCCTCTCCCGTTGTTATCATAGGATATCTACGGGTTTTCAGGAAGCTGCCAGTGCTGAGGGTGGTGCTGAGAATTCACCCTTATGCCCATTTTCTGCTTCAGGGTTCGCCTGGAAAAATGTGGCTGCCGGTTCTAGCGGCTAGCCGGAAGCCCGGCCGCAAGCGACAAATTGCGATGCGCCGGGAAGCTGTGCGATGTTATGAACGCCTGGCGGCGGACCCCATCGTGTCCCTCAGCTTTTTCCGCAGCCGGGAAGTGTCCGCCGGCGTCGTCGTCGGCCTCCTCGGCGGCGCCGCCCGGGTCTGCATCTGCTTCCTGGACCTTGAGCGGAGGGCTGTCTGCAGGCGGCGGGGAGCCCTCAGGAGGCGGAGTGTGCACAACCTGCCGCCCGCTCTTTCCTACAAAGCCCGCGAGGGACCAGGAAGTCTTTAGAACGTCCCGAAGCCCGCCCGAAGTGGCAGTCATATGGTCGAAGCTCGTTCGGCATTGGAATGCACGACTGGGTCGCATTGGCCATGCCTGTCGAACCCGTCGACTGAGAGCCGCGGTTGCCGTGGCGACCATGCGGAAAAGTCCGACGCTGGCCTTTACGGAACCACGCGGCTCTTGGATCCCCGCATCAAGAGTACGGTGGGGGTATACGGCCCCGGTGGCATGACCGGGCCGGGCACGGGCCAGGAGCCCGGCCAGATCGGACCTACGCATGGGACGGCACTGCAATGATGAATGGCTGGTATGGCAACGGCTGGGACATGGGCGGCTGGGGCATGGGCGGCTGGGTGATGATGGTGCTGGTATTCCTGTTGTTCTGGGGCGGCGTCGTTAGCCTTGTGATCTATCTGGTGCGCAGATCCCACAGCGACCAGGGTACGGTACCGCCCCGGCCGGCACACCATGAGGCGGAACGGATCCTGGCGGAGCGGTTTGCCCGCGGAGAGATTGACGAAGAGGAATTCAACAAACGTCGTGCGACGCTCAGGCGCATGGAATGAGGCGCCTCTCCCTCGGCATGCAGACCGCCATCGGGGTCGCGGCCGCGATCCTCCTGACCGCACTGTCGCTGGTGGCGGTCGGTTCATTCAGCGGCTGGCAGGATCCATTCCGCTCCGGCACCGCCCCTGACGTCTCGTGCACCGTTCCCAACCTGCCGGGCGCCGTGGTGCATGTGTCTTTGACCAACATGGGCGGGCCCATGTTGCGCCGGAACAACGGGATGATGTCAGGCGGTGCGATGCATCTGGGCCTCGACCAAGCGGCCGTGTCCGGCGCCGCTGTCTCGTTTCTGGTCTCCAACCTCGGCAGCGTGAGCCACGAATTGGTTGTTCTTCCGTTGCCCGACGGCCAGATCGCGGGAACGCGGCCCGTCGGTCAGGATGGCCGCATTGACGAAACCGGCAGCTTCGGGGAAGCATCGAACACCTGTGCCGAGGGCTCCGGACAGGGGATCCTCCCCGGCGCGTCCGGCTGGGTCACCATGACATTGGCGCCGGGGCGTTATGAGCTGGTCTGCAACCTTCCCGGCCACTACGCCGCCGGAATGTACGGCCAGTTCACCGTCTCCTAGATCCAGGCCAAAAGGGATGGAAAACATAGCGGGGTGCCGATCACAGTTCGGACCGGCATTTCGTCCAACTTGGGGATAGCGCGGGCGATGCGGGCATCGGCGCTGGCCACGACCCTTTCAGCCTCGGACAGGGTATTGTCGTCACCCAGCGCAGCGCAAACCTTCATCGCCGAGATCGGCCTGGACATGACCCAGTTCCCCACCGCAGGACACCTGGCCTGGTGGGCCAAGCTGAGTCCCCGCGCGAATCAGTCCGGCGCAAACAACCGGTCCTGCCGTGTTCGTCAGCTTGGCCCGCGAAGACCAGTACATCGGCAGGTAGAAGCCGGAATAGAAGCACGGAAGGATTCCAGCAGTGTGCTGGCCACCTTGCGCTTGAGCGGGTCCATCACGATCCTGGCCTTCTTCTGAAGGTACTCATTTTCGGTGGACCAGCGGAAGGCGTCGTCGAACTCCTTGGTGGAGCACAGCGTGGCACGGGAACGCTCTACGGCGTCCGGCTCAAGGACGTCAGCGTCCCGCGGCCCGGCCAGCGCTTCGCCTTCGTCATGGATACAGTGCCGTGCGCGGGAGCCGAGGAGCTCGCGGACGACGCGGACCTGCTCGTGGCAGAATCCACCTTCAGCGAAGACGACGCCGACCTCGCCGAGCAGTACCGCCACCTCACCGCCGGTCAGGCAGGCGCCTTGGCGGCCGGGGGCGCCGTCGCCGCCCTGGTCCTTAAGCATTTCTCGTCTCGCTACGCCGACGGGGCTCCGCTCGCCGACCAGGCCCGGGCCTGCGCAGGCGGAGCCACCGTGACAGCCGCAAATGAACTGGACCGGATCACCTTCCCCAAACGACGGCGGAGCTGGACCTGAGGGTGCATCCCTTGGCCGTTACGCCGGACCAACAGGATGCGGGATCATTGGCAGCAGCAGCCGCCCTGCCCGTCTTGAGTTTCGGCTGCGTTCCACGCCGCCAACAAAACGCCGGCACGATTCCGGGCCGCCTCATCGTGTAACACTTAATGCATGGACCTGGACGTCTCCCCCGCGCTCACGATTCCCGCATCGGAACTCGGCTGGAGGTTTTCGCGTTCGTCCGGACCAGGCGGTCAGCACGTGAACACTTCGGACAGCCGCGTCGAGCTCTTCTGGAACATCGCCGACTCGGCTGTGTTGTCCGATGAACAGCGGATGATGTTGGTCACCCGTCTCGGACGTCGTCTCACCGCCGGAGTGATCACCGTGACGGCCTCTGAGCGGCGCTCTCAACTCCGCAATCGCCAGCTCGCCCTGGGCAAACTCGCCGAACTCATCAGCGCAGGTCTTGCTCCCGACGTGGCCCATCGCCGTCCGACTAAACCCACCCGGAGCTCACGGCGGCGGCACCTCGCCGCAAAGCAACAGCGGTCAGCAACAAAACGGCAACGGCAGCGGCCATCCGCCGAGTAGCTTCTTACCGGCCGGCGGCCCACACCTAAACGCCAGCACCCAGCGGTTCCGCAGATCTCAGCGGAAGAATTTCAACAGCGCGGGCGCCACCATCTCCGGCGCCACCCCATGCTCCTGCCCTTCGATGACGTCCTGCCTCCCGTTCTGGACCGCCATCGCCACTGCCGACGTCGAAGCATGTGCCCATGCGGCGCTCGCACCGCCGTACAACGCCAGAGTCGGCGCGGAAATGCCGCCCAGCCGCTGCACCGGAACAACGCTGTCCCCGGTGAGCGTCAGGTCGTACGGCAAGGTCGGCGCCAGAGCCATGAGCGACGGCCACCAAGGCGATTGCTTCATTCCCGCATCGAAGTCGGCGCCCGTGTGCCGGATGAATTCCTCCACCGCCAGGTCCGAATGTCCCTCGTCCACCAGCACCTGTATCTTGTCAACAAAAACCTGCCACAGCGCGTCTCCTCCATCGGTCGTGAGATAGGGCGGCTCATAGACGGCCAGCCTGCTGATCCCCGCCCCGGCAGCGGCCGCCTCAAGTGCCAGGATGCCGCCGGACGAATGACCGTACACGCATGCCGATCCTCCGACGCCTGCGACTAGCGCCTGGAAATCCTCCACCTCGCGTTCGACGGCGTACGGCGGCGTATTCGTACTCTCGCCGCGGCCGCGGCGGTCGTAGGTGACGACAGTAAAATCATCCGCGAGCAGCGGCACCAGACCCCCGGGCGACTGACGCGTGTTCAGCGCCCCACCGACCACGATGAGCGGCGGCCCGCTCCCGGCTGTTTCGTAGGCAATCGTCGTTCCGTCAGTGGATTGGACCTTTTCGACCATGAAGTTCTCCCATGTCATTTCACGCCATCCGGCAGTTCACTTTTACCCCAAAGCGGCCGGATCTTCAAGGGAACCAGGAACTTCTTAATGTTCGCGGCCAGGCCGACGGCGTTGACGTTTTCAGCCCGCGCTGGAACTTGTCGCCGATGTCTTAGGAGTGCACGCCCTCATCGCCAAGGAGCCCAGCGGCTACGGCGCCCCCGACGTCTACACCAGTGACGGGTTTGAGCGCACTGGTGCCGGGCTCGCCGACGTCACTGGAAAACTAGAACTCTGGTCGTGGCCGGCCGGGAGGAGGGTCGAGCCCCACCGGACAGTTCGTATGGCCAGCGCTCTCGAACGCTGCCATCATACGTGAACGAACTTCCCCTTGAACGGGTGCATAGTCGGCATGACATTGTTCGGATCACGCGCAAGAGCGTCCCACGCTGCCTTGAACACATTGCGCTGCACGGCCAGAAGGTCAACCCAACCGCGCTCGGCTTCGCGGGTTCCACATTGAATCGCGTACTCCGTCGATTTGACGGGCCGCTCGACGCGATTCCCTACGTCATGAGTTAAGGACGAGAGACCGGGACCGGCTGGTCGAACCACGTCAGTTCGCACATCACATTTAGAAGTCCCAGTCGTCGTCCTCCGTGTTCACAGCCTTGCCGATAACATAGGAGGATCCGGACCCGGAAAAGAAGTCGTGATTCTCATCCGCATTTGGGGACAGCGCGGATAGGATCGCCGGGTTCACGTCCGTGACAGCGGCCGGGAACATGGCCTCGTAGCCCAGGTTCATCAGCGCTTTGTTGGCGTTGTAATGCAGGAACTTCTTGACGTCCTCGGCCAGGCCCACGGCGTCGTACAGATCGTGGGTGTAGTGGACTTCGTTTTCGTACAGCTCGTACATCAGCTCGAACGTGTAGTCCTTGAGCTCCTGGCGTTTGGCCTCGGAGACCTTCTCCAGCCCGCGCTGGAATTTGTAGCCGATGTAGTAGCCGTGCACGGCCTCGTCGCGGATGATCAGCCGGATCATGTCCGCGGTGTTGGTCAGTTTGGCCCGGGAGGACCAGTACATCGGCAGGTAGAAACCGGAGTAGAAGAGGAAGGATTCCAGCAGGGTGCTGGCCACCTTGCGCTTGAGCGGGTCATCTCCTGCGTAGTAGTCCATCACGATTCTGGCCTTCTTCTGAAGGTACTCATTTTCGGTGGACCAGCGGAAGGCGTCGTCGATCTCTTTGGTGGAGCAGAGCGTGGAGAAAATGGACGAATAGCTCTTGGCGTGTACGGATTCCATGAACGCGATGTTTGTGTAGACGGCTTCCTCGTGCGGGGTGATCGCATCCGGAATCAGGCTGACGGCGCCCACGGTGCCCTGGATGGTGTCCAGCAGGGTCAGGCCGGTGAACACGCGCATGGTGAGCTGCTGCTCGTCCGGCGTCAGGGTCGCCCAGGACTGGATGTCGTTGGACAGCGGCACCTTCTCCGGCAGCCAGAAGTTGTTGGTCAGGCGGTTCCAGACTTCAACGTCCTTATCGTCCTGAATCCGGTTCCAGTTGATCGCCTCAACATGGCTGAGGAGCTTGAGCTTGTCCGTCATCGTTCCTTCTCTCTACAAACTTTTGATTCATCTACGAGGACGACGACGACGGTCAGGTGCCGCCGTCGTCGTCGTCAGGGGTTACAGAATCAACCTATAAAGGTTGTCATAGCATACATGAAACACAATTTTCCACCTCGGTCCCTTCGAGGGCCAGCTGGCGCAAACGGATGTAGTAGATCGTCTTGATGCCCTTGCGCCAGGCGTAGATCTGCGCCTTATTGATGTCGCGGGTGGTGGCGGTGTCCTTGAAGAACAGCGTCAGCGACAGGCCCTGGTCCACGTGCTGCGTGGCGGCGGCGTAGGTGTCGATGATCTTCTCGTAGCCGAGTTCGTACGCGTCCTGGTAGTACTCCAGATTGTCGTTGGTCAGGTAAGGAGCTGGGTAGTAGACGCGGCCGATCTTTCCTTCCTTGCGGATCTCGATCTTGGAGGCCACCGGGTGGATGGAAGAGGTGGAGTTGTTGATGTAGCTGATCGAACCGGTCGGCGGGACGGCCTGCAGATTCTGGTTGAAGATACCGTGCTCCATCACGGAGGCCTTCAGCTCGCGCCAGTCATCCTGGCTGGGGATGTGGATGCCGTCGAAGAGCTCGGCCACGCGGGCCGTCTGCGGAACCCATTCCTCGTTGACGTACTTGTCGAAGAACTCGCCGGAGGCGTACTTGGATTTCTCGAAGCCGCCAAAGGTGCTGCCGGTCTCGATGGCCAGCAGGTTGGAGGCGCGGATGGCGTGGTACACCACGGTGTAAAAGTAGATATTGGTGAAGTCCAGGCCCTCTTCGGAGCCGTAGTGCACGCGCTCCCGGGCCAGGTAGCCGTGCAGGTTCATCTGGCCCAGGCCGATGGCATGCGACTGTTCGTTGCCCTTGGCGATGGAGGGCACGGAGGTGATATTGGACATCACGGATACGGCCGACAACGCGCGGATGGAGGTTTCGATGGTGCTGCCGAAGTCCGGCGAATCCATCGTCCTGGCGATGTTCAGCGAGCCCAGGTTGCAGGAGATGTCCTTGCCGGTCTCGGCGTAGGAGAGGTCGTCGTTGTAGACCGTGGGAGCGGAGACCTGCAGGATCTCCGAGCAGAGGTTGCTCATGATGATCTTGCCGTCGATCGGGTTGGCCCGGTTTACCGTGTCCTCGAACATGATGTAGGGGTAGCCGGATTCAAACTGGATCTCCGCGAGGGTCTGGAAGAATTCGCGGGCCTTGATCTTGGTCTTTTTGATCCGGGCGTCGTCAACCATTTCGTAGTACTTCTCGGTGACGTTGATGTCGGAGAAGGGCATGCCGTAGACGTTTTCGACGTCGTACGGGGAGAACAGGTACATGTCCTCGTCCCGCTTGGCCAGTTCGAAGGTGATGTCCGGGATGACGACGCCCAGCGACAGCGTCTTGATGCGGACCTTCTCATCCGCGTTCTCGCGCTTGGTGTCCAGGAAACGGTTGATGTCCGGGTGGTGGGCGTGCAGGTACACCGCACCGGCACCCTGGCGGGCACCGAGCTGGTTGGCGTAGGAGAAGCTGTCCTCGAGCAGCTTCATCACGGGAATAACACCGGAGGACTGGTTCTCGATCTGCTTAATGGGAGCCCCCACCTCACGGATGTTGGTCAGCGCAAAGGCCACGCCGCCGCCGCGCTTGGACAGCTGCAGGGCGGAGTTGATGGACCGGCCGATCGATTCCATGTTGTCCTCGATGCGCAGCAGGAAGCAGGAGACCAGCTCGCCGCGCTGGGCCTTGCCGGCGTTGAGGAAGGTCGGGGTGGCGGGCTGGAACCGGCCCTCGATGATCTCATCCATCAGCTTGGTGGCCAGCTCTTCGTTGCCGCGCGCCAGGTGCAGGGCGACCATGCAGACCCGGTCCTCGTAACGCTCCAGGAACCGCTTGCCGTCGAAGGTTTTGAGCGTATAGGAGGTGTAGAACTTAAACGCGCCGAGAAAAGTCTCGAAACGGAACTTCTTCTTGTAGGCACGCTGATACAGCTCGCGGATGAAGTTCATCGTGTACTGGTCAAGCGTCTCGCGCTCGTAGTACTCGTTCTTGACCAGGTAATCCAGCTTCTCCTCCAGATCATGGAAGAACACGGTGTTGTTGTTCACGTGCTGCAGGAAGTACTGGTGCGCCGCCTCGCGGTCGGCGTCAAACTGGATCTCGCCGTTGGGACCATAAAGGTTCAGCATGGCATTGAGCTCGTGGTAACCGAGGCCCTTGAAGGCGGCCGGCATGGCCGCGTCCTTTTTTCCCGTGTGGGTGCCGGTTACGGCAGGTGCTGCAACAGTCGTGTCCAAAACGTATCCAATCCTTGATTAACCCGGTCAACGTCCTCGGACGTCCCCATGAGCTCGAAGCGGTAAAGAAGCGGAACCCGGCATTTGGCGGCGATGACGTCGCCGGCAAGGCAGTAGGTTTCGCCGAAATTTGTATTCCCGGCAGCGATGACGCCGCGGATCAGTGCCCGGTTCTGCTTGACATTCAAAAACTTAATGACCTGCTTCGGTACCGCACCATGGCCGGTTTCGCCGCCATAGGTGGGCAGAACCAGCACAAACGGTCTGCGGGCGAGCAACGTCTCTTCGGAAGTGTAGAGCGGAAGCCGGGCCGAATCCACACCGAGTTTTTGCACGAACCGGTGGGTATTGTCGGAGACGGACGAAAAGTAGACCAGCGCGCTGTCCGTGCTGCCAGTGCCGGCGGTGCTGTGCCCACCGGAAGCTGCGGACGACGGCGGCGCCGTCAGTGTCGTCGTCGTCGTACGTTTTCCCTGTACTGCTGTCAAAGGTACTGCTGCCAAAGACTGCATTGCCGCCGCTTCTCGTTCCATCGTGTCTGCCGGATCATTATCCGGCCTGCTCTGGGTGCTAGGAGGCCACCGAGACAGCGGCCGACGCCAGTGAGGCGATCTTGTCCGGGCGGAAGCCGGACCAGTGATCCTGATCGGTGATCACGACAGGGGCCTGCATGTAGCCCAGGGCGCGAAGGCGCTCCAGGGCGTCCGGGTCCTGGGAGATATCGACGCTCTGGTAGGTGATCCCGTTTTTGTCCAAAGCCCGGTAGGTGGCGTTGCACTGCACGCAGGCCGGCTTGGTGTAGACCGTAACGGTCATGTTCCCTGTCCCCTTTACTTGGAGGTACCTGTCGGTACCTGTTGTAGCGGCCCCGCCGTTTCCGGCGGCCGCTGGCGGCGGGCCTGATCCGTCCGTTTCCGCTGCCTGCCCGACGGCAGTGCGCCGGCGGCTGCCGGTGCGGCGGTGGTGGTCGAAGGTCGGCCTCGCCAGCGTCCCGTGAAGAAAAACCCGGGCTGCTTGTTTTCTGTAATCGATACTACATGTAGTGCGCCCTACCGGAAGTGACCCCAACATGATGTATTACAAGTATGTCATTTTATGCACCGGTAGTCCACAGGGCCGGAACGAAAAATCGGCGGAATCCCGCCATTTAAGGTCCCGCTATCCACAGCCTGTGGAGTACTTAGCCACCTAAAACCATCGGCGTGTTGCTCCCGTGTCGGCGTGTCGGGGCAGGTCTGGACAGCGCATGCCTGGACAGCGTATGCCTGACGCCGGAAACACCGGGCCGGCCGGTCTCGGCGCCGGCGCCCGGGCGCTCACACAGATGTGATGTAGTCTTGCTGGCGCTGGCGATGCTTGGGAAAAGGAATTCTTATGGTCAATCCGATCCACCTGCGGACTCTTCTCGAGGTCACCCGCCTGGGCTCGTTCGCTGCCGCGGCCAGCCGGCTGGGATACACGGCGTCCGCGGTCTCGCAGCAGATGTCGGCGCTCGAACGTGATACCGGCGTCATCCTTTTTGAACGCTCCGCCCGCAGCGTCCTTCCCACCGAAGCCGCCATCGTGATGACCCGGCATGCGGCCAAGGTACTCACCGACATCGACGCCCTGCTGGCCGCCACCGCGCGGACGCATGCGACCACCAGCCAGGAACTGCGGCTGGGTATCTTCCCGTCGCTGGCGAGCCATGTCCTCCCCAAGCTGTTGGCGACCCCTGCATGGCATGACCTGGGCATCAATCTGAAGGTCTCCGTGGCCGAGCCGGCCCAGACCATCGCCGGGCTGCGGACCGGGGGCGAGCTTGATGTGGCGTTGATCTATCAGGTGGGGCAGGGCGGACTCGCCTGGCCGCACACGGTCAACCGGCAATGGATCGGCGACGACAACTTCCGCGTGGTGCTTCCAGAGAAGTGGGGTATCCGGCCCGGGGCCGAGGTCGCGGCCGCGCAGCTTTCGGATATGCCTTGGATCATGCATCATCCCGGTACCAGCGACGCATCGGTGATCGAACGGCTCTTTGCCAGCTGCAATCTGCACCCCACCGTGGCGGTATACAGCGACGACTTCAATGCCAGCCTGGAACTGGCCGCCGCCGGACTCGGTGCCGCGCTGGTGCCGGAGCTTGCTTTGCGCGAGCGGCCACCGGGCATTGTTGTACTTGATGTACCGGAAATCCGGCTTGCCAGGAACATTTTCGCGCTGCTGATCAACGAAAAGCAGACCGCCCAAGTAGGGGTTTTCGTGGATCTGCTCTCCGGGATTCTGCAACGGATGGGCCGTACCCCCCAGCATTAGGACCGGCCGGTAACATTGTGGATGGCTATCGTGCTTCGCTCGCCGGGCGCAGACGGTCTCGGCGCGCCAGTTGATGAGCTGCGGGCCCAGCAGGACCCTAACCCTTCCGGGTAGGCGCGATGATTTTCCGGATGACCAGGTTCTTCAGGGCATTGAACGGCGGGTAGATGAGCTTCATCGTGTCCGGTTTCAGCGGTTTATCCAGGACCGCTTTCCGGTGCGAAAACGTCTCGACGGAGAACCGTCCGTGGTAACCGCCCATTCCGCTGGCCCCGACGCCGCCAAACGGCAATCCGGGCACCCGCAGATGCGCCGCAGGGATGCCGAAGCATAGTGCCCCGGACGATGTCTGCTCCTTGAACCGGGCCTTGATCTCCACGCGTTCGGTGAAGACGTAGATGGACAGCGGTTTGTCCCGGTCGGTGATGAACCGGATCGCCTCATCCGCGCCCGATATCTCCAGCAGCGCGAGCACCGGCCCGAAAATCTCCTCCTGCATCAGTGCGGAATCCGCACCGGCACGGACCACTGTCGGTGCCAGATACCGCGATTCAGCGTCGCGCCCGCCTCCCGTGACCACCTCCGCCGAGTCCAGCAGTCCGGTCAACCGCGCAAAATGCCGGTCATTGACAATCCGGCAGTACTCGGTGCTGCTGCGCGGATCCGCCCCATAGAGCCGGGTGATGGCCGGCGGCAGCAGCCGCGCGAGTTCCGCCAGCACGGCGGCGGAGCCCAGGACATAGTCCGGTGCCACACAGGTCTGCCCGGCGTTGAGGTATTTGCCCCAGGCCAGCCGCATGGCCACCGCCGGCAGGGCCACGGAATCGTCTATATAAACCGGCGATTTGCCTCCCAGCTCCAGCGTCACAGGAGTCAGATGTTCCGCTGCGGCGCGCATGACGGTCCGGCCCACCGCCGCATTGCCGGTGTAAAAAATATGGTCAAAGCGTTCGCCGAGAAGCACCGTGGTTTCCGCGGCCCCGCCCTCCACCACAAAGACGGCGCCGTCCAGGTACTGCGGAATCCAGCGCTGCATCGCGGCCGAGGTTGCCGGCGCCAGCTCGCTGGGTTTGACCACCACCGTATTCCCGGCCGCGAGCGCGCCGATCACCGGTGTCAGCACCAGCTGCACGGGGTAATTCCACGGCGCGATCACCAACACAACGCCGAGCGGCTCGAGGATAATCTGTGCGCCGGCCGGCTGCAGGGCAAGCGGCACGGCGGAGCGCTCCGGGGCCAGCCAGCGCGCCAGGTTTCTGAGCGTGTGGGTGATTTCCGCGGTGACGAAGCCGATCTCGGTCATCCATGCCTCGCTTGGATGCTTGCCCAGATCCTGCCGCAGCGCATCGGCAAATTCCGGGCCGCGCTCGGTGAGCATCCGCCGCAACGCCTTGAGCCGCTCGATGCGCCCGACAACGGGACGGGTGATGCCGGAGTCAAACGCCGTGCGGGCCGCTGCAACCCGTGCGCAGATGTCCTCAGTCATACCACTAATCTACTTCCGGGTGACAAGCCGTGCGCCGGAACAAGGAGCCGCCGCCGTCGGCCCGTTGGTTCACAAAACGACGACGACGGCGGCACGCCGGCTTGGTCCCGGAAGGTCCGACCAGCCCGGTCTCGAGAGACCCGACCAGGGACAGGTCAGACCAGCCGGGCGCGGACTTCCCTGGCCGCTTCCACCAGGTTACGCAGCGACTCTTCCGTCTCTGCGTAGCCGCGGGTCTTCAGCCCGCAGTCCGGGTTGACCCACAGCTGCCGCGCCGGGACATGCCGGACCGCGGTCGCCAGCATCTCAGCAACCTCCGCACGGCCGGGAACACGCGGTGAATGGATGTCATAAACGCCCGGTCCAACACCGCGGCCGAAGCTGTGGTCTTCCAGATCGTGGACAACCTCCATCCGGGAGCGAGCCGCCTCGATGGAGGTCACATCGGCATCCAGTCCGTCAATGGCGTCGATGATCACCCCGAATTCGGAATAGCACAGATGCGTGTGGATCTGCGTGCCGGTGGCAGCCCCGCCGGTTGCCAGCCGGAAGGCGTTCACGGACCAGCCCAGGTACGACGCCCGGTCCGCCTTCCTCAGCGGCAGCAGCTCCCGCAGCGCCGGTTCGTCCACCTGGATGATCCGGATTCCGGCGGCCTCCAGATCGGCGATTTCATCGCGCAGCGCAAGTGCCACCTGGTTGGCGGTCTCCCCCAGCGGCTGGTCGTCGCGGACAAAGGACCACGCCAGGATCGTGACCGGACCGGTCAGCATGCCCTTCATCGGCTTGTCAGTCAGCGACTGCGCATACCGGGCCCACTCGACCGTGATCGGCCGGCTGCGGGTGACGTCGCCCCAGAGAATGGACGGTCGTGTGCAGCGGCTGCCGTAGGACTGGACCCAGCCGTGCACGGTGACGTCGAACCCTTCGAGATTCTCGGCGAAGTACTGCACCATGTCGTTGCGCTCGGGCTCGCCGTGCACCAGCACATCGAAACCGAGTTCCTCCTGCAGGTCCACAACACGCCGGATCTCGTCCTTCATCAGCGACTCGTACTGCTCCGTCGTCAGCTCACCCTTGGCGGCCCGCGCCCGTGCGGAGCGGATTTCGCTGGTCTGCGGGAAAGAGCCGATGGTCGTCGTCGGCAGCGCCGGGAGCGCCAGCTCCGTTTCCTGCACGGCAGCACGGGTCGCGTAGGCATCCCGGCTGAAATCAGCGCTGGTCAGTGCGGCCAGCCGGGCCTGCACCTCACCACGATGAACGCCGACGGCGGCGGCACGGGCCGCGATGACGGCCGACGCTTCGTTGATGGACGGCTGCACCGACTCCGGATCCGTGAGCAGGCCGGACAGGGTGACCACCTCGGCGGCCTTCTGATCCGCAAAGGCCAGCCAGCTGCGCAGTTCGGGGCGCAGCTGCGTTTCCTCCTGCACATCGTGCGGAACGTGTTGGGTCGAGGTGGAGGTGGAGACCGTGACGGTCAACCCGTTGCTGCGCAACTGGTCCAATGTAGCCGCCGAGGACCGAAGATCATTGCGCCAGATGTTGTGGCCGTCCACCAGTCCGGCAACAAGGGTCTTGCCGGCCAGCACGGCCAGCCGCTCCGGGGACGGAACGGCGCCCTTGAACAGGTCCAGATGCACGGCATCAATGCTGCTGGCGGCCAGAGTCGGAAGCAGCTCATCCACGGCACCGTACGGAGTGCTGACCACGATGGCCGGGCGCGCCGCAGCGGCGGTGAGCACCTCGTACGCCCGGGCAACGGCGGCCTGAACCTCGGTGACGGAAACGTCCTGATCCACCACCAGTGCAGGCTCGTCAAGCTGGATCCAGTCGGCACCCGCTGCGGCAAGCCGCGCCAGCAGGTCGGCATAGACCGGGAGCACATCCTCCAGCCGGCTCAGCGGGGAGAATCCTTCCGGGGCCTGATCGGAGGCCTTGCTCAGCAGCAGGAAGGTGACCGGGCCAACCAGGTACGGCCGGGTGTGGATACCGTTGGCCAGCGCGAAGGCGAATTCCTCGACAATCCGGGTGGACGTCAGCGAGAATGCGGTCTCCGGACCGATTTCCGGCACCAGATAGTGATAATTGGTGTCAAACCATTTGGTCATTTCCAGCGGCTGCTGCCCGGCCGTTCCGCGGGCCAACGTGAAGTAGCCATTGATGTCCAGCCGGCCGTCGCCGTCGAGCAGTGCACCGAAACGGGCAGGAACGGCACCGATGTGCGCTGCGGCGTCCAGCACCTGGTCGTAGTAGGAGAACGTGCCCGGGACAGCGGCGGGCTCGGCCAGGCCCAGCTCGACCAGCCGGCGCGCGGTACCGAGCTGGATTTCCTTGGCGGCGGCGTCCAGTGCGGCGGCGTCGATCGTGCCGGCCCAGAATGCCTCGACCGCCTTCTTCAGTTCACGGCGCCGGCCGATGCGCGGATAGCCCAGTATCGACGCGGCCGGAAACACCGGCGATGCGGCTCGGGTGGTAGTGGCAGTCTTAGTACTGGCGGTGGTAGTGGCAGTAGTAGTGGTCGCGGCAGTGGCAGTAGTGGTGGGGGCACCCGTGGCGGTGGCAGTGGTGTCAGTCATGGTTGGAATCCTCAGGTTTATTCGGGTGGTCGGGGTTACTCGAGTGGCCAGGCGGGGTTACTCAGCTGGTCAGACGTGGTTATTCGGTTGGCCAGGCGTGGATATTCGATTGGTCAGGCGGACTACTTTGCTTCTCAGACGGGGCTACTTAGCTGCTCAGCGCGTCCGAGTGCCGGTCTACGACGGCCTGCGCCTGGGTCGCGGGGGCGCCGCTGGGTCGCCGGGGCGCCCGGGCCGGGGCGCCCCGGGCGGAGCAGCTGGAGTTTGTCGAGCACATCGAGGGCAGCCCCGTGCTCGTTGAAGGTGTACAGGTGGATTCCCGGTGCTCCGGCGTCCAGAGCGGCCCGTGCGATATCAACCGTTGCCCGAACGCCGATCCGGCGGCGTTCACCGTCGTCGTCCGCACCGGCCAGGGCCCGGACCAGGTCCGGGGACGGTTCGATGCCGGCCAAGGTGCCCAGCCGCAGCACCCGACGCACACTGGTCAGCGGCATGACGCCTGGAATCAGCGGTATCGTGACTCCGGCGCGCCGGGACCGCACCAGCAGATCCGCGTACTCCACGGGGTGGAAGAACACCTGGGTGATGGCGAAGTCCGCGCCGGAGCGCTGCTTGGCCAGGAGCACCTCGACATCGTGCTCTTCACTCGGTGACTCGGGATGCTTCTGCGGGTAGGCGGCGACACCGACGGCGACCTTTCCGGCGCAGAGCAGCGCGGTACGGCGCTGTTCAACCCGCCGGATCAGCTCAACCAGGTCCTGCGCGTAGCTCAGTGACCCCGGACGATGCCCGGTACCGGTCCCCTCCGGGAGATCCCCGCGGAGGGCCAGGATGCCCCGCACGCCGTGGTCGAGCAGGTCGGTGATAATCGCCGCCAGTTCCTGCGCCGTGTTGCCCACGCAGGTCAGATGCGCCAGCGGGCGCAGCGTCGTCTCGTTGAGCAGGCGGTTCAGCAGATCAACCGCGATGTCCCGGTTGAAGCCGCTGGCACCATAGGTGACGGATACATAGTCGGGGTTGGTGCTCTCAAGCTCGCGGATCGTGGTCCAGAGGTTTTCCGCCGCCGCCGGGGTGCGGGGCGGATAGAGCTCGTAGGAGAGGGCGGTCGGAGCGGTACCGGTGAGTTTAGGGTGTGCCTGTAGCAGGCTTGGAGGTGACATTTGCTGTCCTTGGCTGGGTGCCATTGACTCCCGCGACGCCGGTGCTAGCCGACAAGCGTGCGAACGCCAATGATCTGAGGAAAAAGGAACACCAGAAGGACCCGCAGGAAAAGTGGCACGCACCGAAGGAGCGATACCAATCCGGCCTTGCCGCCCCGTGCTCAGACCGGGCGCCGACAAGCGGCGTTCTGTGTGCAAATGTCAGGCCCACATGGGGGCACCCACACCCTCTGGCATGCGGATATTGTCCGTACGCCGTTACGAGGATCGCTGACACGCTACATTGAGTAACTTGAAAAAGACTCTACGCATCCCGATCACGCAGCACAACCGTTCGACGAATTAAGACGTAGTTTTACGACCCATGACCATCGCTTATGCGGAAAACGCTCCGTTATGGCGTCCCTGACGGAATATAACGATGATCGGGTGGCGCCCGCCCGGTTCGGCGACGGGTGAAGGGCGCAACTACCCATCGGATCCCACGGGCACTAGCGTATGGATCATGACCAAAGATGTTCGTGACCCCGCCCGGAGGGCAGCTCCCGCGTCTGCTGAAGCCCGTCCCGCCGTCCTTTCCTACGCTTCCGGAACCTCCACCGTGCCGCTTCTGGGCGAGACCATCGGTGCCAACTTCAGCCGGATCGCCGCGGAGAATGCCGGAAGTGAAGCACTGGTGGACGTTGCCACGGAACGGCGCTGGACCTATGCAGAGCTCAATGACGACGTCGACGCGCTGGCCCGCGGATTGATGGCGGCGGATGTGGCCAAGGGCGACCGGGTGGGCATCTGGGCCGTCAACTGTGCCGAATGGGTCCTGGTGCAGTACGCGAGCGCCAAAATCGGCGCCATCCTAGTCAATGTAAACCCGTCTTACCGCGAGCACGAGCTGCGCTTCGCGCTGGTCCAGTCCGGGCTGAAACTACTCGTCTCCATGACCGGGTACAAATCCACCGATTACCGGGCCATGGTGGAGACCGTCAGGTCTGAGTGCCCGGACCTCACGGACGTGATGTATATCGGCGATCCCGGCTGGGACGCTCTGCTCGCGGGCGGAAACTCGCTGCCACCGAACGCCGTTGCCGACCGGATGGCGACCCTCGGCGCGGATGACCCCATTAATATTCAGTACACATCCGGGACCACCGGCTACCCCAAGGGCGCCACCCTCAGTCACCACAACATTCTCAACAACGGCTTCTTCGTGACGGAGGCAATCGGCTTCACCAATCACGACCGGCTCTGCATCCCGGTACCGTTCTATCACTGCTTCGGCATGGTGATGGGCAATCTCGGCGCCACCTCGCACGGCGCCGCCATTGTCATTCCGGCCCCCACCTTTGACCCGAAAGCCACACTTCAGGCCGTGCAGAACGAGAAGTGCACGGCCCTATACGGCGTTCCCACCATGTTCATCGCCGAACAGAACCTGCCCGAATTCTCCAGCTACGACCTCTCCACCCTGCGGACCGGCATCATGGCCGGCTCGCCATGCCCGGTGGAGGTCATGAAACGCTGCATCAGCGAGATGAATATGGCTCAGGTCGCCATTGCCTACGGCATGACCGAGACATCGCCCGTCTCCATGCAGACGCTTGGAGATGATGATCTCACCCGGCGCACCAGCACCGTGGGGAAGGTCCACCCGCACCTGGAGGTCAAGATAGTGGACCCCGCCACCGGGCTGACCGTCCCGCGCGGCAGCTCCGGGGAGTTCTGCACGCGCGGCTATTCTGTCATGCTGGGCTACTGGAACGATCCGGACAAGACCGCCGAGGCCATCGATCAGGCGCGCTGGATGCACACCGGTGATCTGGCCGAAATGCGCGACGACGGCTATGTGAACATCGTGGGCCGGATCAAGGACATGGTGATCCGTGGCGGCGAGAACCTTTATCCGCGCGAAATCGAGGAGTTCCTCTACAGCCATCCGGACATCGCGGATGTCCAAGTGGTGGGCGTCCCGGACGCCAAATACGGTGAGGAACTGTGCGCCTGGATCCAGCTTCGTTCCGGCGCCGCGGCGCTGGACGCCGCTGCACTCGCGGTCTTCTGCGAAGGAAAACTCGCCCGGCACAAGGTCCCGCGCTATGTGCTGTTGGTGGACGAATTCCCCATGACGGTGACGGGGAAGGTGCGGAAGATGGACATGCGGACCACCTCGGCCGATCTTCTGGGCCTGCAGAGCTGATTGGACCGGCGGTATGGCTTCTTCCCCGTACCGGGCCGCAGGTCTATGCTGTGGCCATGAACATACTTCCAGCCAGTTACCTGAATTATCTCGAGGGCAAACCGGCCGCGGTGGTGGCGACGGTGAAACCGATCCTTCAACAGTCCGCGGCTGACCGGCTGCACGGGGTCAGGATCAAGCTCATCCAGCCGGATGGGATCCAGGCCGTGTTGGATGAGAGGATTCCATACGGCGAAATCCTCGAAGCGATCGACTGAGAAGCGATCGGCCACTGTCAGGGGTACCTTCGCAGAAGACCGGTCTAGCGACGCACCGAAACGGTCACGGTGAACTTGGTGTTCCGTCCCTGCACCTTGGTCGGGCCCACGCGCTGCTGCAGCTGCACCCGATAGTCCAGATGGTTGTTGTACACGGTCCAGAGTTCACCGCCCGGAGCCAGCACACGGGCCGCGGCGTCGAAGAGCTTGACGGCGGCGCCGGTGTGCACCGTGGCGCCCAGATGAAACGGCGGATTCAGCAGAATCAGCTCGGCACTGCCGCCGGGGAAACCCGCCATCGCATCATCCTGCACAGCGGTGATCCGACCGGAGAGGCCGTTGGCCTGTGCCGTTGCAGCGGCTGAGGCGACGGCGGCCGCCGACTGATCAGTAGCCAATATGTGGAGCTCGGGTCTGGCGGCAGCCAGGGCGGCCGACACGACTCCCGAGCCGCAGCCAAGATCCACTGCCTGCCGGGCATCAGGCCTCATCCGGGCCAAAAATTCCAGCAGGTACCGCGTGCCGATATCGAGCCGGGTACCGGCGAACGTGGCACCGTGGGCGCACAGCCATAGGCCGAGTTCCTGATTGTATTCTCTCACCGGGTAGCGGGGCTCGCCGGTGGGCCGGATCGGTCCGCTGGCCGAAAGCACACGGGATTTCTGCCGCCCCAGCCCGGCCCGGACGTGACTGAACGACTGCTGCAGGACACCGTTCATCGCCACGGTCATGTGTTTGCTCCGGCCGCCGGCAAGAACGACGACGTCCGGGGCGGCATGGCGGGCGATCTGGTCCGCCACTTCGGCAAGCTCGGCAAGACTCCGCGGGAGTTGCCAGAGGACCAGCCGGGCCCCGGCGAACAGCTCCCGCCCCAGCGGAAACCGGCGGAATCCGCCAGCCAGGCCGAGTTCGGCGGCATTGCGGTCCAAGGCCCGCTCGCCGGAAACGAGGTCCTGCTGGACACGGAGGTCCGCGGGACCCAGGAATGACGCCGCCGCGAGGGTCAGCGCTCCGTATCTGTCGCCCACGATGGCAACGGCACCGCCGTCGAGCCCGGCGAGTCCTGCCGCGGCCTCGGTGAGAATCAGTTTGTCACTGGCGTCGAAGGCGAAAAGGTTCTCCGCCTCCACATCCGGGAAACGGCGGAGCGTGCCGAAATCGAAGATTTCGCCGGGGTCCGTGCTGCCTGCCGTGCCGTCTGCCATGCCGTCCTTCGCACCGTTGAATTGCATCGTCTGAATTACATCGTCTGAATTTGCACCATGATCCAGGGTGAAATTGGACCGTTATCCGGGACGAAATTGCACCGTTATCCGGAGCGCGATTCGGCCGGGTTAAACGGACCCAGACCGGTTTAAGCAGACCCGTATCCAGTTTAGCCGCGGGTGCTCAACCACTTGGCCGCCGCCATGGTCAGACGATGGGCAGACTGCTAGCATGAAGACGTTCAATTAGTCAAATTAGGGGTGTTCATTTAGTCAACAGGGGCGTCGCCGTCATCGACGATTGAAGGGGTTACGATGAGTGAAATATCTCCGTTGCGGAATGCGATCCGCAACGGCAGCGGGCTCAAACGGGTCGGCGGAACCTGGGGAGAGGTACTGGCCGAGTTCCTGGGCACCTTTGTCCTGATAGCTTTCGGCGACGGTGTCGTGGCCATGGCCGTTGCGGCACTGCCCGGCAGCGGCCGCACGGCAACATCCACCACCATCTTCAATGCCGCCGGCGACTGGCTGCTGATCACCTGGGGCTGGGCGTTCGCCGTGGCCCTGGGCGTTTATGTGGCCGGCGGTGTCAGCGGGGCGCACCTGAACCCGGCGGTCACGCTTGCCTTTGCGGTCCGCCGGAAATTTGCCTGGAACAAGGTGCTGCCCTATATCGCAGCGCAGGTCGTCGGGGCGTTCGCCGCCGCGGCGCTGGTCTACCTCGTCTACCATCAGGCAATCGATGCGTTCAACAAGGCCGCAAAAGTTGCCAGAACCGATCCCGGCGGGAATGTCACGTTTTCCATCTTTGCCACCTTCCCCGCACCCTATTACAACGGTGACATGATCGGTCCGTTGACCGATCAGATTGTGGGTACGGCATTTCTGATCCTCTTCATCGTGGCCATCATCGATCTGCGCAATACCGCAGTTAAAGCCAACCTGGGCCCGCTGATGATCGGTTTCGCAGTGGCCGCGATCGGGATGTCCTACGGCGCGAATGCCGGGTATGCGATCAATCCCGCCCGTGACTTCGGACCGCGATTGTTCGCCTGGATGGCCGGCTGGGGTGACGTCGCACTGCCGGGGACGGTTGACGGGTCTTTCAGCGCCTACTTCTGGGTGCCGATTATCGGCCCGCTGATCGGCGGGGTAATCGGGGTGCTGATCTACGATCTATTTATCGGCGATATCCTGCACGCCAGGAAGGCCCTGGCTGAACCGGGGCCCGCGCGTAAACAGAATCCTGACCTGGACGTCAATACGCGGAAGCCGGAATTGGATGAAGGCACCGCCGCCCAGGAGTGACACACGGTCCGGCACCGGAACCAGGTAGCGCGGAATTGGCTACTAAACGGTTCCGGTGCCGGTTCCGGTGCCGGTTCCGGTTCCAGCGCCGGTTCCGGGACGCAAGGACTTGGCCCACTCCCTGGCCCGGCCGAGAATCTGCACGATCACAGCGGTTTTGGCATCCGCGTAGTAGTTCATGTCGGCCCAGGGCTGCCGGGCCAGTTCCCGTTTCCGTTCCGCGTACAGAATCCGGTCCGGTTCGCTCACCCGGAGCCAGTCCCTGAGGCACAGATAGTCGGCCACCTCGGCGCGGCCGGGCCCGTAAACGTGCAGGTGCACATCCCGCTGCGGCGTGCGGAACATCCGGTGACCGGGTTCGCGGACCCGAAGGACGAATCCCGCCGATTCCAGCCCGGGGACGTACTGCTCCTCCCGGGCGACGTCGGTGACGGTCAGCAGCATGTCGATGATGGGTTTGGCCGGCAGAGTCGGCACGGAGGTGGATCCGATATGCTCCACGGAAAGCGCCCGCACACCCAGCGCGCACCGGACCGCCCGCGCGTGCAGGTCAAAGCGCGCCGGCCAGCTCCGGTCATACTCGACAATGCGGACGGATACGGGCTCCCGACCTCCGATCAGCACCGAGTCGAGAAACGCATCCCGGTCAGAATCTACGGCTTCACCATCTGCTGCGTTATTAGCCGAAGCATCATTATGCACAGAGCAATTATCCACAGCGTCATTATCCACTGCACTGAAGGCGCGGGACCACACACCGGGCTCCATCCCCCGGCCGGACGGATGAGGGGAACGATGTGAACATCCCCGCAGCCGAACCAACCGCACACCGCCGGGCCACGGCTCTTCGGCAACGCGCCGCCGTCGTGCCGGCGATCATCGCCGTGCTCCTGAGCCTCGTTGCGGTGCCCGCGGTGTTTCTGCACGCGACGGCGCTGGACACGGACCGCTGTGTGGCCACCGTCGCGCCGCTGGCCACCGACCCGGTTATTCAGTCAGAGATCACGGACCAAGTTACCCGGCAGATCACGACCCGGCTGGATATCGAGGGGCTTACCCGCGGCGCGCTCGCCCGGCTGACCGAGTCAACGCCGCTCGCCGCACTGCTCGTCGCGGCGATGACGCAGAGCGGTGGCACGGTCTCGGTGGACCCGCAGGGCGCGGTGACGCTGCCCAGCCAGACCATCGTCGATGCGGTCCGGGACGCGCTGATCGGCAAAGGCGTCGGCATTGCCGAACGTATTCCCGTGATCGACGCACGGGTGACGATCTTTGAATCCCCCGCACTGACCGGGGTATATCGGGCGCTCGGGGTGCGGGACCGGCGGCCGTGATTCTGCCCTGGCTGGCGCTGCTGGCGGCGGTGGCCGCCGTGTGCGCACCGCGCAGCGGGCTCCGGTCGGTGGTCATCGGGCTCGGACTGGGCACGGCAGCGGCGATGGCGGTCCTGCTGCTTCTGGTGCTGATCGGCCGCGGGATGGTCCTGGACGCGGTGCCGGCCTGTACCGTCTCCCCCGCGGCCGCCCGGGTCCTGCTAGACACCGTGCTCGCCTCGTTGTGGGCCGCGGTCCGCATCGTTTTTCTGGGCTGCCTGGCGGTGGCCGCCGCCGCCTTCCTCGGCAGTCCATCCGGCGCCGGGCGGACACTGCGCGCAAACACCGTCCGCGGCGCCGCGCTGCTGGCCGGGCGGGACCCGGCCGGGCGGACCCTGCCGGGCGGACCCTGCCGGGCGGACCCTGCCGTGGCGGACCCTGCCGGGCGGACCCTGCCGTGGCGGACCCTGCCGTGGCAGCGCTGGCCGGTGCGCCAACGGCGGCTGCTGCAGGCCGCCGTCGTCCTTCTTGCGGTGCTCGTTCTGGTCTTCTGGAATTATCCGACGGCGGCCGTGGCCGCTGTGGGTGGGTGCCATTGCGGTGCTGCTGGTGCTTGTCTTTGTCGTTACGGCCGCGCCAACGGGAACCGCCGGCCGGGCTGAACCTCCGGAGTGATATTGGGAGGGCGGAGTGACTATTGGCGGAGTGATTATTGGAGTGCGGAGGTCAGCCGGGCCAGGTTGTCCCGGATTTTCTCCCCCGCTGGCCGCCCGACCCATTCTGTCAGGCCCAGGACCGTGCTGTTGGCGCGGTAGCCGTCCTCGATCATCCGCATCGCCGTGACGAAATCCGCGCCGTGGATCATGACGGAGACCTCCATGTTCAGGCTGAACGAGCGGATGTCCATATTGCTGGAGCCGATCACCGCAACGTCGTCGTCAATGGTGAAGTGTTTGGCGTGCAGCACCGCCGGCGCCCGGTACAGGAAGATCTTAACCCCGACCCGCAGCAGCGCCTCGTAGTAGGAGCGCTGGGCGTGATAGACCAGTGCTTGGTCGCCCGCTTCGGACACAAACAGTTCCACTTCAAGCCCGCGCGACGCGGCCGTGATGATGGCCAGCAGGGTCGATTCCTCCGGGACGAAGTACGGGCTGGTGATGCTGATCCGGCGTTCGGCCTTGTGGATCAGCGCCGCATAGAGCTTGAGGTTATTGTCATTGTCGAAACTCGGACCGCTGGGTAGCACCTGCGTGTCCAGGAGCAGCGGATCCTCGACCAGCGCCACCGGGCTGGTGTCCAGGGGCAGCAGGACACCGGTTTCGCTGTACCAGTCCGTCACAGAGACCGCATCCAGTTCGCGGACCGCAGGGCCCTCGATCCGGATCATCAGCTCATGCCAGCTCAGGCCGCGGTCCACGTTCTTCTTCTTGTTGTAGCTGGCGTCGATCAGGTTCTGCGACCCGGTGAACCCGGCCCGGCCGTCGATCACCACAAGCTTGCGGTGATTGCGCAGGTCCGGGCGCTGCCATTGGCCCTTGAGCGGCCGGAGCGGGAGCATGGCATGCCATTGGGCTCCCATGGCCTGCAGTATGCGCTGGGTTTCCTTGCGCCCCGGGTACATGAATCCGGAGAGGTGGTCCGAGAGGACGCACACCTGCACGCCGCGGGAAACCGCTCTGGACAGGGCGTCGAAGAAGCCCGCGGTGCTCCGATCATGGACCAGAATATAGAACTCGACGTGAACGTAGCCGACGGCGACGTCAATCTCAGCGATCATGGCGTCAAAGGAACCATAGTAATCGGGGAGGAGTTCGACGGCGTTGCCGCCCACCATGGGCAGCGCCCCGAGGTTTCGGTTGAGGCGGACCAACGACGGCAACCATGCGGGCCAGTCGCGGCCGTGGCCGGTCAGATTGAGTCCGGCGGTCCGGTCCAGCACCAGCGAATTGACGTAGCGCTGCGCCTCCCGGCGTTTTGCGGGGAGTTTGCTCAGACCCACAAAGAAGAACGCCAGGGCCCCCAGAAACGGAATAAAAACTATGGTCAGCAGCCAGGCGATCGCCGTTGACGGGCGCCGGTTCGCGGAGATGAACACTATCGCCACGGTCCCGAGCACCGCATGGGCGGCGATCAGCAGCAACGCGGCAATGTCGAGGTCCAAGGTCATGGTCGATTCTATGGTGCCGGCTTGCATCAGCGGCGGGTGAGCGGATCCTCAGCGCGGCCCGGCTAACCCTCCCGCCACGTATTGTCGGTGATGTGAGAACCGCCCTGCGGGCCCATCTGAAGCATGCCGCCGTCGACGGTCCAGGACGCCCCGGTAACATAGCTGGCGGCGGGCGAGGCCAGGAATGCAATCACCGCGGCAACCTCGCGCGCATCGCCCGGGCGGCCGAGCGGAATACCGGGGCGGGGCCTGGCGCGGGGGTCTTCGTCTGTTTGTCCCGTCATCGGGGTGGCAATCTCGCCGGGTGCCACGCAATTTGCGGTAATGCCATACTCCCCCAGCTCGAGCGCGACAGTCTTCATCAGCCCGCCGAGTCCGTGTTTCGCGGCATCATAGGCCGAAGCCCGCACCCGCGGCTGCGTCTCGTGGACGCTTGTCACCGCAATCAGCCTGCCGCCCCGGCCGGCCTTGACCATCCGCTGCGCCGCCCGCTGGATGCAGACAAAGGCACCGGTGAGATCCGTATTGACCGTACGGCACCAGTCCCGGTAACCAAGTTCCAAAAATTTCAGCCCGTCCCCGGCCCCGGCGTTGTTGACGAACACATCCAGTCCGCCCAGCGCTTCCGCCAGCCCGTCGATCACATCGCCGCATGCCGGCAGCTCGGTGGTGTCCAGCCGCGCGACGATCGCTGTACGCCCGAGCCCGCGAACCTCGGCGGCAGTTTCCTGCGCCCCTTCCTCATCGCTGTGCCAGGTGATGCCGACATCGAGGCCGGCCTCCGCGAGCGCGACGGCGGTGGCCCGGCCGATCCCCGAGTTCGAACCGGTCACAATTGCTGTCCGGGGAGAATATGACGTCATGGTGTTTCCTCTCGGTAAGGCGAAATCACATCAACAGCATGCTTTTCATTGTCTTCTGCACCCGCGTCCTTGCACAATGGACTATGACGGTTATCTTGAGAGCATTGGAAACTGCCGTTCCGCCGACGGTCCTGATCCAGACCGAAGCACGGGACGTTTTCGCCGCCCAGCCCGGCCTGACCCGGCTGGGGACGCGGCTGGTGCGGACCTGTTTTGACGGTTCCGGCATCGATACCCGCCATACCGCCGTCGCGGAACTGACCCGGACGCAGCGAAGCGAAAATCCCGTATTCTTCGATGCCGGCTCCGGGGAAATGTTCAGCCCCAGCACCAAGGTGCGCAACGACATATTTGCCGTCGAGGCCACGAAGCTCTTCGTCGATTCGGCCCGGAAGGCGCTCGAGGCCTGTGCGGGCATCGGCCCCGCGGACGTCACGCACGTGATTACCGTGTCCTGCACCGGATTCTTCAACCCGGGCCCCGATTACAAGGTGGTCCGCGCACTGGGGTTGGATCCCGCCGTCCAGCGTTACCATCTGGGCTTTATGGGCTGCTACGCGGCCTTCCCGGCGCTGCGGGCGGCCAGGTCCTTCTGCGAGGCGGATCCCGAAGCCGTGGTGCTGGTGGTCAGTGCGGAATTGTGCTCCCTGCACGTGCGGACCTCCAATAACCCGGACGCCATCATGGGTTCATCGCTCTTTGCCGACGGGGCCGCTGCCGCCGTTGTCAGCGCCAGGGATCTGCCGCAGACCGGCCCCGGCATCAGTCTGGACCATTTTGAAACGACGCTGACACCGGTGGGTGAGGAGTCCATGGCGTGGAATATCGGCGATGAGGGCTTCGAGATGGTGCTCGGAAGCTACGTCCCGCACATCATTGACGAGCACATTACCGGTGCGCTGGAACCGCTGCTGGCCAGGGACCCTTCCGTCCATGGGCTGCCGTACCGCGACATCAGGCACTGGGCCATCCATCCCGGCGGCCGCAGCATTTTGGACAAGGTGGAGGCCAAGCTCGGCCTGAGCACCGAACAGCTGGTGCCGGCCCGCGAAACCCTGCGCAACTACGGCAATATGAGCAGCGCCACTGTGATGTTTGTCCTCAAACATATTCTCGACCAACCCTCCGACGGCACCGAAGAACGGATCTGCTCCATGGCGTTCGGCCCCGGGCTGACGGTGGAGACCGGGCTGTTCACGAAAGTCCCCGGACAGCCCGGACACGCCGCCGACCGGGAGCAGACGGCAGCGGCCGCACAACCGGCGACAGTCTGACCCCGGTGCTGCGCAGCAGGGCCACGTCCGCCGTCGAGGAAATGGACAAACCGGACTGCGATCCGCAGCTGCTGGAGCGGACCTATGCGCAGTTCCCGCTGGTAAACGCCGCGGTGTCGGGCTGGCGGCGTACCTATACGCAGCAACTGCGCCCGCTGCTCTCCACCGACCGGACGACGACGCTGCTGGATATCGGCTGCGGCGGCGGGGATGTTCCGCGCCGGCTCGCCGCGTGGGCCGCCCGCGACGGCCTGCCGCTGCACATTACCGCCATCGACCCGGACGAGCGGGCCTACGCCTTCGCCGCTGCCCGGCCGGCGGTGCCCCGGCTGCTGTTCCGGCGCGCGTTCAGCTCGGAGCTGGTGGCCGAGGGCCGGGAGTTTGATCTGGTCATCTCCAACCATGTGCTGCACCACCTCACGCAGCCCGGGCTTCAGGGGCTGCTGGACGATTCCCGGCTGCTGTGCCGGCGGGCCAGCGTGCACTGTGATCTTGCCCGCAGCCCGATCGCCTATGCCCTCTTCAGCGCCGGCACGCTGCCGTTCTTCCACCGCTCCTATATCCGCCGTGACGGGCTGACCTCCATCAGGCGCAGCTATACAGCGGCGGAACTGCGCGCCGTGGTGCCGCCCGGCTGGACGGTCCGGGCGCAGAAACCGTACCGGAATCTGCTGATCTACACTCCGCAGCCCGGCTCCCGTGCATGATGTCCTCATCACAGGCGGCGGCCCGGTCGGGCTGTATCTGGGCGTGCTTTTACGGCAGGCCGGCCTCGATGTCCGCGTGCTCGAACAGCGCACGCAACGCAGCGCTCATTCGCGGGCAATCGGCATTCATCCGCCGGCCATCGCCGCACTGGAGCGCATCGGTGCCGCTGCACCGCTGCTGGCCCGGGGCGTGGCGATCCGGCACGGTCTGGCCCGGTCCGGTGGCCGGGACCTAGCCGGGCTCTCATTTGCCCGCGCCGGATCGGATCATCCGTATGTCCTGGCAGTTCCGCAGTCGGTCACGGAAGCGGTGCTGGAAGAGCGCCTGCATGCGCTTGGAGCGGGGACGCTGGTGCGCGGCGCCCGGGTCCTGAACGCGCACGACGACGGCAGCCAGGTAACGGTACATGTCCGGCTGGGTGCAACGGAGCAGGAATACACCGCCCGGATTCTCATCGCCGCCGACGGCGCGCGTTCGGTACTGCGGGAACAACTGGGCATCCGGGTGAGCCGCAGGGAGTATCCCGACTCGTATCTGATGGGCGATTTCCAGGACGGTACCGGAGACGGCGCCACTGCCGTCCTGCATCTGGAGCCCGGCGGCATCGTGGAATCCTTCCCGCTGCCCGGGGGCGTACGCCGTTGGGTGGTCCATACCCGGACGCTGTGCCGCGATCCCGGCGCCCAACTGCTGGCAGAGCTGATCCTCGATAGAACCGGGGCCGCCGTCGATCCCGGCAGCAACAGCATGCTCAGCGCCTTCGAAGTGCGCGCCCGGCTGGCCCACCGGCTGGTCCGCGGCAGGGTGGCACTGATTGGCGATGCGGCCCACGAGATAAGCCCCATCGGCGGTCAGGGCATGAACCTGGGCTGGCTGGACGCGGTCGAGCTGGCCCCGATCATTGTGGCGGCCCTTACCGGCCGGCCATCCGCGGCCGCCCTTGCGGCCTTCGAACGCAACCGCCGGCGGGCCGTGGGGCGGGCGGTCCGGCAGTCGCATCTGAACATGGTCCTGGGCCGTCCGCTGCCGCCGACCGCCATGGAACTGCGGAACCGTGCCCTGGTGCGGATGGTTGCCGCACCGGGAGTGCATGATTTTGTCGCCCGCCGTTTCACCATGCAGTGAGGCTCATGCCGGTTGCGCCCGCTCCCAGGCCATCACCGGTCCGGGACACCGTCCAGATAGAGCCAGCGGCCGTCCACCCGTACAAAGCGGCTGAGTTCGTGCTGGCTGCCCGCGCCGCCGTCGTCCTTGAAATAGGCACGGAACTCGACCGTGCCCGCCGTATCGAGCGGGCCGCCGGCCGTCACGGCGAGGATGTCCAGCCGGTACCAGCGCAGCCCCGGATCGGGTTCCAGCGTGCCGGGTCGGGTCCGAGGGTGCCAGGTCCGCAGCAGGTACCCGGGATCACCGGCGGCGAATGCCGTGTAGCGTGAACGCATCAGCGCCTCGGCGGTGGGCGCCTGGGCGGTTTCGCCAAGGTAGCGGCCGCAGCACGCCCCGTAGGTTTCCCCGCTCAGGCACGGACAGCGCACCGAATCGGCCAGGGATGTACCGGCCGTGCCGGGACGCGAGGGGAGGTCATTGCTCCATTTCCGGTGCGCGCCGGCCCGGGAGCGCCAGGAATGCGGCATCAGGCCCGCGCGATGGCTTCGCGCAGGGCTCCGAGAACGAGAGTTACGGAATCGGGATTGGCATTCGGTCCCATCAGCCCGATCCGCCATACCGTGGAGGCAAACTTCCCCGCACCCGCCCCGATCTCCAGATTGAACCTTTCCAGCAGGTACCGTCGCACGGCCGCCGAGTCGACGCCGTCGGGCACCACAACGGCGGTCAGCTCCGGCAGCCGGCAGCCCTCCGCCGCGAAGAGCTGCAGCCCCATCTCCTCCAACCCGTTCTGCAAGGCCGTACCGGCGGCCCAATGACGTGCCCAGACGTTCTCCAGCCCCTCAGCCAGAATGCGCTCCAGCGCAGCCTCGAGGCTGGCAATCATGGCCACCGGGGCGGTGTGATGATACGTCCGTCCGCTGCCGGTTGCCTTGCCCACATAGCCGCCGAGCATGCCCAGATCCAGATACCAGGACTGCGGCTTCTCGATCCGGCGGCTAAAAGCCCGGTCGGAAATCGTGAACGGCGCCAGCCCCGGGGCAACCCCGAGACATTTTTGCGTGCCGGCATACCCGACGTCGATCCCCCATTCATCGGCCAACAGCTCGATGCCGCCGATCGACGTCACGGCGTCCACGATCAGCAGCGCATCGCCCTTGAGCGCTCCCAGTGTCCTGATATCGGAAACCACGCCGGTGGAGGTCTCTGCATGGACCGCCGCAATCACCTTCGGGGCCGGATGAGCGGCGGCAACCCGCTCGGGGTCGATGGGTTGGCCCCACGCATGATCGACCCGCACCACCTCGGCGCCGCAGCGCTGCGCAACCTCGCACATCCGTTCCCCGAACAGACCGTTAACGGCGACGACGGCGACGTCGCCCGCCTGCACGGTATTGACGAACGCAGCCTCCATCCCCCCGGATCCCGTGGCACTGAGCGGTAGCGTGCGGGAATTGTCCGTTCCCCAGACCTTGCGCAGACCGGCACACGTGTTGTCGAGGCGCTCAAGAAAGGCCGGATCCAAGTGCCCCAACAGCGGATAGCCCAGCGCGGCTGTGGCTTCGGGATAGGCGTTTGTCGGGCCGGGTCCGAACAGATGACGGTTGAGCAGGGGCTTGGACACGGGGAACTCCTAACCGGGAGCGGGCGGGTGGACCCGGGATGGATGGCTGGGCAGCGCCTCACAGCACGCGGCGGACCCGCCCCGCGCCCTTTGGCGCATGCTCCACTGTAGCCCGTGGATACGGTCGGGCCGAGGAGACAGGAGCCCGGCTAGCGGCGATCCTCCGGGCGGAGCTGATCCGGATCAACCGAGTGCCGTCCGGACCTCTCTTCACTTGATGAGGTTCCCGCTTCGTCGGGTTTGGTCGCGGTCTCGGTCCCAGACGCCCCGTCATCCGGATGGTCCCGGCCCTCGTGAACCAGACGATCCGCCACCGTCTCCTTGCGGGACGCCGGCTGCCCGTCGTTGCCGTCGCCGGCCGAGTCAGCGCGGCGGGCACGGTCTGCGGCAGGGCCACCGTCGTTGCCGTCGCCGGCCGAGTCAGCACGGCGGCCACTGGCAGCAGCAGGCACGGTGCGGTGTCCGCGGGAGTCAACATCCGGATCCAATCTATCGGCCTCGCGGATCTGATCGTGGGTCCGTTCACGGGCATTCTGCGCATGCTCCTGGCGCTTGGCAGCCTCGCGGCGCAATCGCTCGGCACCGAGCTCAGCCTCTTTGGCATCCGCGTCAGCCCGGGCGGCCTGGGCTTCGCTCTCGCGCGCGCTGAATTCATCGTCCTTGGCCGCCTCGCGGAGCTCACCGGCTCGTTTCCGGTTCGCCGCCAGTTTCCTCCTGCGTCCCAGACCAATCAGGAGTCCAAGCACTATCAGGACTACGACGATGATGACGACGATCCAGACCACCTGCGTTGTATCCATACGATCGGCCTCTTTCCGTTGACCACTAGGGTATAAGCCCAGTTAACCGTAGAACCTGCACGATGACCATGGTTAGCGGCCGCCGTCTTTGTCGAGGGAATATGCGGCCGGGTGAGGGAAAACATGAACGTCCGGTGACGCCGCCGAAATAGGCATTCACTTTCTACAAGACATGCCGAGTGGATTCACGGTCCCTATCATTGGCCACCGGGCTGCGATTTAAATCCAGCGCAGTGCGCAAAAGTCCGGCATAGACAGACATACAAAAAGGGAATCACCAATTCCGGTGATTCCCTTTTCTATCAAAAACTCTCAGAACGTCAAGTGAATACTGCCCATACTACCAACAGTTCCCATTTGCCTTCCATGGTGGAGCTGAGGGGATTCGAACCCCTGACCCCCTGCATGCCATGCAGGTGCGCTACCAGCTGCGCCACAGCCCCAATCATCATTGCTTCACCGTGGAGTTTTACGTCCTCGCCGGAGCAACTTGTCAATCTTAGAACAGTAAATCCCCAGATGCCAAATCGGCGTTTGGCCGGTCAGTATTCCACCCCCATCGGGCGGCATTCGGACCCGCCCAGGACGTTCGGCAACCCACTTCACCACGATTCATGGCTGTGACCGGGCCAGCCAGATCCGCTAGGTCCGAGAGGACGGCCTTCCACACGGACCATCTGTGTCAGCCTCCGTACTCACAGATGTGAATCCCTGAAGCGTTGGCTGGCCGGCGCTTTAAGCGGAGGCCGGATTTCCCGGTCGTGCCGGCAACGGTGGCGTGAATGCCATACGGGTGCACATGCAGTCGGGCGGCTCGGATACTTCGTCGGATACTTTTACCTTATATTGCCCAAGGGGTTTTCTCTGACCCGGATCCGCGAGTAGTGGTTTTTTGAGGCCGGAATCCTGGCGGGGCGAGAATTTCGGTAACTTTTGGGTCTGGAGCATGGCAAGGTCCCGGCTGTAGCATCCGGTGGGCGGAGGTTCCATGCCTCGGGTGGTCTTTCTCATGGTGGCGGGGCGGAGTCCGGCGGCGTGCCGTGCCGATTCCCGGCGCGAAGCCGGTTCCAGGGCAGGGAACGTAGCTGGTCGTGGAGGCAGAGCTGGTTGCCCTATACCGTGAGCATGTAGTGGGCTCCCAGGCTGTCCAGATAGGTGGCGTGCCCCCGTTGCGTATGGAGGGCATCCGCTGTCACGACCACGCCCTTCAGCCCGTCGATACCATCCAACAAGGTTGTGAAGTACGTGATCTCGTTGTGTTTCTCGGCCACCGAGACTTGGGCCGGCACGGCCCCTGTAGCTTGGTCGATGCTGGCCAGCAGGTGAACCCGTGATCCTCCACCATTCTTTGCGCCGCGGACTTCCTTCCCGTCGATGGCCACGGCACTGACCGTGGTTGACGCTTGGGACCAGGCCCCGGCCAAACGGTCCAAGTCATCCGCGTTCAGGCGTTCAAATACAGGACCCGGGGTGGTCGCGTGCGGGCCACCAATGCCGAGCCCGGCGGGCTGGTCCCGGGCCGTATCCGCGGCCCATTCAGCCATCTCCACCAACGTGGTCGCGCCAGCCAACACGGAGCACACCATGGTAGCTGATCCGGCAGGCCGCAGCGATCAGTTTCCGGTCCCCGAACCCCTCCAGCGCTCCGGTATCGGCGGCCAGCTCCACGTCAACGGTGCGGCGGTCCGCAACGCTCAGACACGCCGTCTCCCGCACCAGCAGCGTCGCCCGCCATTCATTGAGCATCCCGGACTTCAACGCGGCCAGGGTATGCGGCATCTCCAGGATCTGGGCCTTGGCCAGGCCCAGCAGCCGGTTCCAGCGGACCGGTGATTCACGCCGCGCCAACGCGAGCTGTCCCCCGATCCCCTTCCCCAGCTCCTCCGCCGACAGGCCCGCATCCGCCTGGGCCCGGCGCTGGGACGCATCAAAGTCCACCGCGATTCGTGCCTGAGCGGCCGTCGCAGCACACTTGAGCTCCTCCAGCACCCGGGACTGCTCGATCCGTTCGACATCATCGACACACCGGTCCCAACCGGCAAGGTCCCTGACCCAGCCCGCAACCAGCCCAACACCCAAAGCCCCCGGACCGGCACCACCGGGATCGGTGACAGT
>CAJDTL010000004.1_pt1 | contig 99811 bp, 90 predicted proteins | sample 7389871 | NCBI WGS metagenome assembly CAJDTL01 (sample SAMEA7055650, study PRJEB34461) | soil metagenome | biome: terrestrial ecosystem; feature: Peninsula; material: soil | place: Antarctica | collected 2016 | reverse complement strand
GTGTCCGCCGATAACGCCCGGTGGACGCTGAAGACGGACACGCCCACGGCCGCGCCAATCGTACGGAACGTCTCCCCGCCGGCACGCCGGGCCCTGATGTCCGCAATAACGTCCGGGGTGAGTTTGCTGGCGCCGCGCGGGCCACGTTTTTCCGGCACCTGCCCTGCCACACCGGAGGCCTTCAGCTCCCTGCGCCACAGCCACAACGTGCCCGGTTCGATGCCGAACCCGGCGGCAATATCGGTCACCGCGGCCGCCTTCATGTCCGCCAGTTTCGCGGCCGCGAACCGGCGGGTGGCCGTGTCCCCGGCATCCCAGGCATAGACCAGCTGTCCGTGCAGGAAAACGCGGCCACCATCAGCGTCTTCCAGCAGCGACGCCGCCGCACCAATCGCGACGGCACCGGCCTCAACAGTTACGGGAAGGGGCGGCTGGGCAGTCATCACACTCATGACCCCACCCCCTGTTCACAACTGCTTGCAGCCACCGGCCAGTTCAAAGCCGCAGTTGACTGTTGACACCCATACCCTGGGTGAGGCCAAATCAAGCGACAACCCCGGGGCCAAATCAAGTTGCTATTCCCAGGAGTCCTGAGCTTCAGGCTGCGGCAGATCAATTGCGGCACTCGTCACCCGACATCACCGAAGAATTCTACGTCGAGCAACTCTTTCAGATGATCGACAACCGCTGCCTTCGACGGGGTCACTTTGAGGGTCACTTTGACCCGTACTTGGTGCATTTCGCTGCAGCTCTTTGCGGTTCACGTTTCAGGTAAACCCATATATAGCGCTCCCTGACCTGCGGAAACGCCGGTCAGGGACCCTTTCGCTTTAAGGCTTTCCGCGCCTAAACGGACGCCGGCGGGACTGATAGACGCCTGGGCGGCACCTTTCCGCTGCGGCGGGACCGCACATTTGGCGCCCCCGGGTGCTCTCCAAGGCAGTTGGACCGGCGTCAGGCGCGGTCATGGATTGCGGGCGGCAGGGCGATTATCCGGATCGGGTGCGGTTGTCGGAATGAGCACCAATCGTGTTCCGTGTACCTCGCCGGCCTCCAGGCGCGAGTGCGCCTGGCCCATCCGGGACAGCGGCAACACATCGATGTGCCGCGGGACCAATGTGTTCTCCGCAAGCAAGCTGTTGATTGCGGTGGCAGCGCCTGCCAGTTCGCTGACGGAAGCGTTGCTGATGACGAAACCCAGGATGCTTCCGTCCCGGGTATAGAGCTTCCCGATCGGCACGGTGGGTTCGTTGCCGGCGGACAGCAGGACGATCCTGCCGCGCAGGGCGAGGTTATCGACAGCCAGCGCCAGATCATGGTGGCCGGACGTCTCAATATAGACGTCGATGCCGGCCCCCGCCGCGGCGGCCAGCTCCGCACCCAGATTCGTTGAGCGGTAGTCCAGGGCGATCTCGGCACCCAGATCCCGGCAGTACTGTGCATCCTTGGGTGCCGCCGAGGCGAGCGCCCGCGCTCCCGCACGGACCGCCTGGACGATCAAAGCCGAACCTACCTGGCCCGCGCCACCACCAACAAAGACGCACTCACCGGCCCGCAGTTTCGCGTGCGTATGCAAAGCGAGGTAGGCGGTTGCACCCGGATGCAGGACAGCAACAGCATCCAAAGGATCCACTCCCGTTGGCAGCGGATACAACCGATCCGCCGGCACGCTGACGAAATCAGCGGCGGTCCCCTGCCTGCCTCCGTGACCCATACTGTTGGACCAGACGGCATCGCCGAGCCGAAATTCTGTGACTTCCCGGCCACAGGCCGCCACTGTCCCCACGACATCCCGACCCATGACAAGGGGGAATGAGAGTTCCGTGGCGAACTTCCCGGAACGGACGAAGGTGTCGACGTGATTGGCCGTGACCCCCGTAACCTTGACCAAAACGTCTCGGTCCCCGTTTTCCGGAACGGGGAGGCGGCCGTAACGTATGCCCTCCGCCCCGGTTAACCCATCCACGAAAGCGGCGTTCATCGTTGCGCCGTGCATGACCCACCTGTCTTCGACGTGATCCCGGGGATCGGAAAGCCCCCGAATTCGCTGCCTTCCCATGCGCGGCTGGTCCGGGCGGCCGCTGTAGGCAGGCGGGGCCGGCGGCGCGCACCCGACCATCGCCGACGAAATAGCCGGTTCCAGCGTCCTACGGTGCTAGGCCGTAGCCGCCGGGGTTGGCCGCGAGCTCTCCGCGGCCCCATCGGCATCGGCCGGCCGGTCCCGGTTGTCCGCATCCTGCACGTTCTGCGCAGGGCGGCTCACGGAGCGGATGATTTTCTTTAGGGCCGACCGCAACTCGTTCTGATCCATGTCCGCGGCTGCGAGCAGCCCGATCTCCATCTGATGTGCGGAGTCCAACAGACCCCTGCCCTCATCCGAGAGGGACACCAGCTGGCTGCGCCGGTCCAAGGTGCTGCGGACGCGGTGGACGTGTCCGTGGCTTTCGAGCCGGGAGAGCGTCTTGCCCATCGTCTGCGCCTGCACCCTAACGATGGAGGCCAGCTGCGCCTGCGTCATGGGACCCTGCGCCGCGAGAACGTCGAGGGCGATAATGCCGGCGTGGGTCATGCCGATGCTGGCCAGCCGTTCATTCCAGGCATGCTCCACCAATCGCGCTGCGGTGGAGAGTAGGCGGCTGCTGGGCCATTGATCCATATCGGGCATGCCTCCAAGTATAGCCCCGGAGCAGTCCACGACTCTGGACATCGCGGCGCTCATCCCATAGGATGCCCGGGCCCGGGCGGCGGGCCGGGGGTAACGGGGGGCGGGAGCCGCGATCGGCGAACGGGCTAAGCTGGGACAAAACGGGATCAACGAGATGGAGAAGACATTGGCCGAACTGCTGACCACCGGTGACCAGGCGCCTGATTTTACCTTGGCCGATTCCACCGGAAAACAGGTTTCTCTCACAGATTTCCGTGGCCGCAAGACGGTGGTCTACTTCTACCCCGCCGCATCCACCCCCGGTTGCACCACGGAGGCGTGCGACTTCCGCGACAACCTGAACTCGCTGAAGTCCGCCGGCTACGAGGTTCTGGGCATTTCACCGGACCCGCAGGCGAAACTGACCAAATTCGCTGACGAGGAAAGCCTCAACTTTCCGCTGCTTTCCGACCAGGACCATGCGGTTGCTGAGGCTTACGGCGCCTGGGGCGAAAAGAAGAACTACGGAAAAACCTACGAGGGCCTGATCCGCTCGACGGTTGTCCTCGACGGCAACGGGAAGGTCAGCGTGGCACAGTACAACGTCCGGGCAACCGGCCACGTCGCCAAGCTACGCCGCGATCTGGGAATCGACTAGGCACGTTCGCGGCGCTGTCCGGCAGAATATCCTCCGGCCGGCAGGTAGGATGGAGGCTGTTATTCGCCGGAGCAACGCCACGACCATGGCGTTCCGGCACGCGCGAGTGGTGAAATTGGCAGACACGCAGGATTTAGGATCCTGTACCTTCGGGTGTGCGGGTTCAAGTCCCGTCTTGCGCACCATAATGAGGTCCCCCAACGGCGGCAAGAGGCATCGCAGGTCGCTCGGAATCGGAACGGTCGCCCCGGAATCAGCCGGCCTCCGGAATCAGCGGCCGCAGCAGTCCTTCCATCTGTGCGGCAAGGTATTCATGTCCGAGCACGCTCGGGTGGTCTCCGTCGGGACCGATCAGCGTAGCCTCCTGCCCCGTGAACCAACCGAGCTGGATCGGGTCCACAAAGGACGCCCCGGTGGCATCGGCGGCGGAGGCGATGGCATCCCGGACTGCCAGCAGCCCCTCGTCCGGATCGTCCTGCACCGCCGCGGGGCCGACCAGCAGGATCTGCGCCGCGGGTGCCTTGTCCCGGATCACCGCCACGGTCTTCCGTACCTGGTCGCCGATCTGCGTTACGTCCTGGCCGACGTCGTTTTCTGAACCGTAAACAACGACGACGGCGGCCTGCGGGACGACGTCGGCTTCGGCTTGGGCGGCAAACGGCAGGTCGCCGTCTCCCGGTTCCACATAGCCGGCACCGTTCCGGGCACCATTGAGCAGTGTGATATTAACCCCGGTGCGGGCAAAGTCCTGGACCAGGACGTTGGGCCAGGACGCCTCGACCGAGGTCTGAAAGCCCGTGCTGATCGAATCCCCCAGCACCACAACGGTCGATGCGGCAGCGGCGCCTGCAGGCGCGGGGCCCGGGTCTGCCGTGGTAGTGCCTGCCATCGACGGCCCTGCTGACGAGGCGCCTCCAGACGAGCTGCCCGCCGCGGAGGTGCCTGCCGCCGAACTCCCCGCGGAGGGCTGCCGTGCCGGACCGGCACCCATCGTCGGTTGCAGCGTGACGGCAACCGCTGAAGCCAGCCCGCCGCCGTCGTCCGCAAGCTGGCATGCCGACAGCGGCAGACAGGCCAGCAGCGACACGCCGAGCGCCGCGAGGCCGGGCAACCACCCCGCCAGGAGCCGCCGCCGCGGGTTTCTCCGCGGCGGACACTGCAGTATGCCAGGGCGCCGTCTCATGCTCCCACGCTAGACCACCCGGGGCCTCGTCCGGACATCTTGGACCTGCGGAATTGCTGTGCGTTGTCGCCGGCTGCCCCACCCCGGCCATGCCGGTTACGACGTATGAGTTCCCACCGGTGCCGGCCTGGCCACCGGCGTGACCGCCGATCCGGGCGCCCGGGAGTCATTGAAGACCGACGATGCCACACTGAGCAGGATCCTGACCTACGATGTGGGGCCGTGACAGATCACCGGGACAAGCTCGCGGGCGGCCATAAACAGACCACCGGGACAATCTCGCGTGCGGGCACAAGACGGTGGAAGGCGGCACGGTGACGGTGATCGGAAGCAAGGATGACCTGAAGTTCCACGGCGCCAACGTGATCTGCGGCCGCGTGCAGATAAAGAGCCGTTGGGCGCCTAAACCTGGGCGCCGAAACCTGGCGCCGGCCGGGAGGATGCCGGGTAATGCCAGGGAATCGGCTAACGATCCGGTAACCGCGCCGTAATTCCGGCATCGCCGCCCGGGTCCGCGCCGAACCGTCCACTAGACTGGAAAGTTCTGCGGGCTTACCTTCGCAGTCTTGTCGGTGTTGCCGGAAACCAGGGGCAGCGCGGGAAGCAGAATCAGTGCCGGGAAACAGAGTCAGGAAGTGATGTCCGTAGTGCGTCGGAAGGCTCGTTTGCGGACAGCGGTAAAGATAGCAGCGGCACTGCTGGCATTTTCGCTCTCGGCCTGTACCGCACAGCCGGCCCCGGCACCCTCGAGCAGCGCCCCCGCGGCAACGGCGACGTTTAATTTCGGCACCGGTGCCGATCCGATGGGTCTGGATCCCGCGCTGGAATTGGATTCCGAGTCCTTCCGGGTCACCCGCCAGGTGCTGGAAGGTCTGGTCGCCGTCGATGCAACCACCGGGGCGCCGGCGCCGGGCCTGGCGACCAGCTGGCAGGAACTTCAGGACGGGTTGGCCTACTCCTTTAAACTTCGGCCAAACGTGACTTTCCAGGACGGCACGGCATTTGACGCCGCAGCGGTCTGCACCAATTTCAACAGGTGGTTCTCGATGCCGGCGGCGCTGCGCGGCACCGGTAACTCCACCACGTTCAAGCAGATTTTCAAGGCGTTCTCGGATGATGCGAAGAATTCGGTCTTCAAAAGCTGCACCGCCGCGGGAACCTCCGACGTAACGATCGAGCTCAACTCACGGCTGACCGGATTTCTGCAGGCCATGACGTTGCCTTCCTTTGCCATCTCGTCGCCCGCGGCACTGACCTCGATGGCCGCGGACAATCTCACTGCCTCCGTTTCCGGGCACGGGATCTCCGCCTACGGCCAGCATCCGGTGGGGACGGGGCCGTTCCGGTTCACCTCGTGGCAGAACGGAAAGGTCACACTCAGCGCGAACAAGGACTACTGGGGAACCAGGGGCGAGATCGGCGTCATCAACTTCATCACCTATAACCAGCCGCAGATCCGTCTGAAGGCGCTGGTAGAGGGCACCATCGACGGCTATGACCCGGTGACTCCCGGGGATTTTGACGCCCTGGTCAAAAACGGCGAGCAGATCCTGCAGCGCGATCCGTTTTCGGTGATGTATCTGGGCATCAACCAAGGAGTCCCGGTGATGGCAGATCTGAAAGTGCGTCAGGCCGTCGCCACGGCGATCGACAAGCAGACGCTGATCAAATCGTTCTTCATAGACGGCACGCAGGCGACGTCCCAGTTCATACCACCGAAGCTGAGCGGTTTCAACAATTCGGTGTCCGGCTACAGCTACGACCAGGACAAGGCCCGTAAGCTGCTCGCGGAATCGAGCTACAAGGGCGAGCCGATCAAGTTCTATTACCCCACAAACGTCACCCGTACCTACCTGCCCACGCCGGAAAAGGTGTATGCCGAAATCGCGCGTGAGCTGACCGCCGTCGGCTTTAACATTAAACCGGTGCCCATTGACTGGTCCGACGACTATCTGGGAAAGGCCACCAGCCCTGGTGACCACGCGCTGGACTTAATGGGCTGGAACGGCAGCTATGCGGACCCGGACAATTTTGTGGGGCCGCTGCTCGGAACCGCGAACGGCGAATTCGGTTCCAATGACCCGCAGCTGATCAGCAAGATTGACCGCGCCCGGATGCTGCCCAACGGGCCGGCGCGGAACGATGCCTACCAGTCCATCAACACGCAGATTGTGCAGACCGTACCCGCTGTGCCGATCGCCTTTCCGATCTCGGCGGTGGCGCTCTCGACCCGGGTGACGTCGTATCCGGTCAGCCCGGTGCTTAATGAGGTGTTTAATCAGATCAAGCTGGCCAAGTAGCCTCCGCCGCACCCCGTGACACGGATCGCTCAATTTCTACAACCCTCCCCCGGCGCGATACGCTTCAAGCGCCAGGACCGCCGCTACCGGAGATGGACCGTGACTTTCATTTCAGAGACTCAAGACGCTGACGTTGTTCTCATCGGAGGCGGCATCATGAGCGCCACGCTGGGTGTATTGCTCAAACAACTCGAACCCAGCTGGAAGATCGCGCTCTTTGAGCGTCTGGACCGCGCGGGCATGGAAAGTTCCGACCCGTGGAACAACGCCGGCACCGGCCACTCCGCCCTCTGCGAGCTGAACTACACGCCCCAGGCCAAGGACGGCACGGTCGATCCGGCCAAGGCCATCGCGATCAACGAGCAGTTCCAGCTCTCCCGGCAGTTCTGGTCGCATCTGGTGACCAACTCGATGGTCGGCTCGCCGCGGAAGTTCATCAACACGGTGCCGCACATGAGCTTTGTCACCGGCGAGGACCAGGTGAAGTTCCTGCGCACCCGCTACGAAGCGCTCAAGCCGAATCCGCTCTTTTCCAGCATGCAGTACAGCGAAGACCACGCGGAGATTGCCGGCTGGGCGCCGCTGGTGATAAAGGGCCGGCCCGCCGGCCAGAAAATCGCCGCCACCCGCGCCGCGGAGGGCACCGACGTCGACTTCGGCACGCTCACCCGCGAGTTGATCCGGTATCTGTCCGCCAACGACGCCGAGGTCAACTACGGCACGGACGTCACCGATGTTCAGCGCGGCAGCGACGGGCGCTGGATCATGTCGCTCAAGCACCCCTCCTCCGGCGAGCATGGGAAGATCAGGGCCAAGTTCGTCTTCATCGGCGGCGGCGGCGGTGCCCTGCACCTGCTGCAGGCCTCCGGCATCCCGCAGGGCAAGGGCTTCGGCGGATTCCCCGTCTCCGGCCAGTTCTTCCGCTGCACCGACCAGAAGATTGCCGCGCAGCACAACGCCAAGGTCTACGGCCAGGCATCGGTAGGCGCCCCGCCAATGTCCGTGCCGCATATGGACGCCCGTTACGTCAACGGGCAGCGCTCCCTGATGTTCGGCCCGTATGCCGGCTTCTCCACCAAGTTCCTCAAGACCAGCTCGCTGCTGGATCTGCCGCTGTCCATCCGGCCCTCCAACCTGATCCCGATGCTAGCCGTCGGCAAAGACAATCTGTCCTTGGTCAAATACCTTGTCTCCGAGGTGGTCAAGAATCGCGGCGCGAAGGTTGAAGCGTTGCAGGAGTACTTCCCGGAGGCCGACGGCGGCGACTGGGAACTCATCACGGCCGGCCAGCGGGTGCAGATCATCAAAAAAGACGCCAAAAAGGGCGGAGTGCTGCAGTTCGGCACCGAGGTCATCACCTCGGCCGACGGCTCAATCAGCGCCCTGCTCGGCGCCTCCCCCGGCGCATCCACCGCGGTGCCGATCATGTTGGAACTGCTGCAGCGCTGCTTCCCGCGTAAGTTCAAGCTGGAATGGCAGGATGCGCTGCGGGACATCATGCCCACACTGGGCACCAAGCTCAACGACAATCCGGAGCTGGCGGCCGATACGATGGCCGGCACCGCCGCAGCCCTGAAATTGGATTCGCAGTCCTTGGATCCGCAGAAACTGGACACGCACGGCGCCTGACCTCCGCAGCTGGGCAAGGTGGTTTCCTCCGGCGGACTTGGCCTGCACACCTCGGGAGTACTGAATGTTCCGGCTGGCTCAACTCTCACTCGGCAACCGTGCACTGATCGCGCTGATCACGATTTTCGCCATCGTGTTCGGCGTGATCACGCTGGGATCGCTGAAACAGGAACTCATCCCCTCCATCGAGTTCCCGCAGATCACCGTTGTCACGGCCGCGCCCGGCTCCTCCCCCGAGGTGGTGGACAAGCAGATCAGCGAGCCGCTCGAGACAACGCTGAATGCCGTGGAGGGCCTGGAATCGAGCACCTCAGTCTCGCGCAGCGGCGTATCCAGCATCAATCTGGCCTTCGCCTACGGCACCAACATGGACCGGGCGCGGAACCAGATCGACAGGGCAATCTCAAACTCTCGCCAGACGCTGCCGGACAAGGCTGAGCCGCAGGCCATCGCGGGAAACATCAGCGACTTCCCGATCGTCTTCCTGGCCGTGTCCTCGGACAAGTCGCTCAGTGAGCTGAATTCGGAGCTGCAGCGGCTGGTGGTGCCCAAACTGCTCAAGATCGACGGCGTCCGCGGCGCCGATGTGACCGGTGCCAATTCCCAGCACATCGCGATTCTGCCGGATGCGTCGAAGCTGGCCGCCGCCGGCGTCCCGGTGACGGCGATCAGCGACGCGCTAAAGAACAACGGCACCCTGGTTCCCGCCGGTACCCTGACGGAGGACGGGAAATCACTGTCCGTGCAGATCGGCAGCCCGGTTGATTCGCTGGACGTGATCAAGTCCCTTCCGCTGGCCGGTAGCAAGAGCGCACCCGCCGCCGGTGCTCCGGTGACCATCGGCGCCGTCGCCAGCGTGGCGCTGGCCGATGACACCACCACGTCCATCACGCGCACCAACGGCAAGCCCACGCTGGCGTTGTCCGTAACCAAGAAGCCGGCTGCGGATACGGTGTCGCTGTCGCACCAGGTCCAGGCGCAGTTGCCGGAACTGCAGGCCGCGCTGGGCTCCAACGCGAAGTTCACCACCGTGCTGGATCAGGCCCCGTTCATCGAAAAATCGATCAAGGACCTCGCCACCGAGGGGCTGCTGGGACTGGCCTTCGCCGTCGTCGTTATTCTGCTTTTCCTGCTGTCCGTGCGCTCCACGCTGGTGACCGCCATCTCCATCCCGCTCTCGCTGCTGATCACCTTTATCGGGCTGTGGGCCACCGGGTACTCGCTCAATATCCTCACCCTCGGCGCGCTGACGATTGCGATCGGGCGGGTGGTGGACGACTCCATTGTGGTGATTGAGAACATCAAGCGGCATCTGAGCTACGGCGAGGATAAGCGGACCGCCATTATGACGGCGATCCGCGAGGTGGCCGGCGCCGTGACCGCGTCCACGCTGACGACGGTGGCGGTGTTCCTGCCGATCGCGTTTGTGGGCAGCATTGCCGGCGAGCTGTTCCGGCCATTTGCGCTCACCGTCACGATCGCCCTGCTCGCGTCGCTGGCCGTCTCGCTGACCATTGTGCCGGTGCTGGCGTACTGGTTCCTGAAGAGTCCGGCCGGGAAAACTGCCGGTGCCGGGAACGACGACGGCGGCGCGCTGAGCGGAAAGGCCCTGCTGGCGGCGGTGGAGGACAAGGAACGCAACAGTGTGCTGCAGCGCGGCTATCTGCCGATTCTGACCAAGACGCAAAGGCATCCGGTGATCACGCTGGTGGCCGGCGGGATTATTCTGCTGGCAACCCTGGCGATGACGCCGCTGCTGCCGACGAACCTGCTCGGCAACAGCGGCCAGAACAGCCTCTCCGTCACACAGAAGCTGCCACCGGGCACCAGCCTTGCTGCCAGCTCCGATGCTGCCGGGAAGGTGGAAGCGGCGCTGAAGGGCATCGACGGGATCAAGGACGTCCAGGTCACCATCGGCAATGCCACCGGCGGGTTTGCGGCGCTGTTTTCCGCCGGCTCCTCCAGCGCAACCTTCCAGGTAGTGACGGATGAGAAGGCGGATCAGAGCAGGCTCGCGGATACGGTCCGGGACCAGTTGAAGAAACTTACCGACGCCGGTGCAGTCCATGTCGGGTCCTCCAGCGGCGGCTTCGGCACCTCCAGCACGGTGGATATCAATATCAAGGCCGCCAGTTCCGCGGATCTGAAGAGCGCGAGCGACAAGATCGCCGCGGCCATGACCGGGATGCCCGGCGCGGGCGAGATTGCCAGCAACCTCTCCAGCTCCCAGCCCGTGGTGCAGGTCAGCGTGGACCGGGCCAAGGCCGTGGCCGCGGGGCTCAATGAGGGATTGGTCGCCGGTGTCCTCGCTTTTACTCTTTCCCCGCTGCCCGGCGGAACGGTCCGGATCGACACCACCGATTACCAGGTGCAGATCGGTGCCGGCACCGCGTTCTCCAGCATCGACCAGCTGCGCGCCGTGCAGCTCCCCACCGCCGCCGGCGTGGTCCCGCTGGCCAGCGTGGCGAAGGTGGAGCAGGTCGACACTCCGGTCTCGATCACCAGCTCCAACGGCCAGCGCAGCGCACAGGTCTCCATCACCCCGGCGGGGAACAATCTGGGCACTCTGAGCTCTGACGTGCAGAGCCGGCTGACCGCCGTCGATCTTCCGGCCGGAGCAACCGCTGTGATCGGCGGCGCCACCACCCAGCAGAGGGAATCCTTCAACCAACTCGGGCTGGCCATGCTCGCGGCCATCGCCATTGTCTACATCATCATGGTCGCCGCCTTCAAATCGCTGGTCCAGCCGCTGATTCTGCTGGTCTCGATCCCCTTCGCGGCCACCGGCGCCATCGTGCTGCTGCTTGTTTCCGGGGTACCGCTGGGCCTGCCGTCGTTGATTGGCATGCTGATGCTGGTGGGCATCGTGGTCACGAACGCAATTGTGCTCATCGACCTGATCAACCAGTACCGCAGGCCCGCCGGCGACCGGCCGGGGATGAGCGTGCCCGACGCCATTGAGCACGGTGCCCGCCAGCGGCTGCGGCCCATCCTTATGACGGCTCTCGCGACGATTTTCGCGCTGACGCCGATGGCGCTCGGGATCACCGGCGGGGGCGGGTTCATCTCGCAGCCGCTGGCCATTGTGGTGGTCGGCGGGCTGGTCTCCTCCACCGCGCTGACGCTGATCCTGGTTCCGGTGCTGTACCGGCTGGTGGAGGGCCGGCGGGAGCGCCGGCAGCTGCTGGCCGACCTGAAGCGCGTCCACAGGCCGGCCCCCCGTCCCGGCGGGACGCCCGGATCCGACGGCCTCGGCGGGACGCCCGGATCCGACGGCCTCGGCCCGCAGGACTGGCCCACCGGCGCCATCCCCAAAGTCCGTGGCCGCCGCGCCGCCGGCTGACCCCACCCAACTGGCCAGCACTTCTGGGCCCAATGGACGCTTATTGGCGCCCTAAGTGCCGACCAGTTTGCCCACGCCTATGCCAGCCGGGGAAATTCCTCCGCGGAAATCCCGTGCTCCAGCTCCGCCGAGCGTTCGACTCTGGCTACTTCGCGGACGGCACCTTGGCCCATCCGGTGCAGCTCATTGCCCAACGCGCCCGCCACGTGCGACGTCGAGCAGGGTGGCGCCCCGCGGCATCCGGGCCAGCAGCCCGGCGTTAATCATCCGGCGGGTCGAATCCAGCAGCGGCGCATGCAACGACACGACGTCGCTCCGCACCATGAGATCCTCCAACGGCATCAGCTCCGCGCCAAGGTCCGACGCAGCTTCCTGCCCGACATACGGATCCGACAGAGCCAGCCGAAGGTCAAAGGGACGCAGCAGTTCCAGGGTTCGCGGCCCGATCTTGGACGCGCCGACGATTCCGACGCGGCTCCGGTAGCTTGCCGCGCCGGCGAGCGTTTGATAGACATCGATGCTGCATTTCTGGGAGGAAATCCGTATGCCGCGTTCAAAGACGTCCGACCCCACCAACTTCCGAACGCTGCCGCCGGCCAAGCTCTCGCCGCTGACACTGTCGGTATTGTGGAACAGCGTCGGTCCTCTGCAGGAGACCGCCCCACCAACTGTCCAGCACTTCTGGCTCTGATGGCGTCCCATTAGCGCCAGAAGTGCCGACCAGTTGGGCCGCACGCTCATGGCCTGTGGATAACGGCAAACGGACTGCCGGACCTTGTCATGCTGAAGACATGCTCAAACCCGCCAAGCTACCCGAGGCGTTGTTGACGGGGCCGTTCACTGTCAGCGACGCCATGGCTGCCGGAGTCGGCTACGGTCGCCTCAAACACAACGACCTGGCACGGCCAAGCCGCGGCATCCGGTACCTCGAAGATGATGGCGACCAATTTTTGTCGCTGGCGCGGCCCTGTTCGCGAGTGAGCGCTTATTCGGCCGCATCGCACGCGACCGCCTTCGATATTTGGGGAATCCCCGGCTGGTTCCCCCGGCCGGAGGAACAGCAGATCCATATCTCGCGCCGCGCCGACAAGGCCGTTCCCAGGCGGCGCGGCGTGATCGGTCACCAAACACAGCTTTTCGATGACGAGATTGTCTGCTGGAACGGGCTTTGGATCACCACCCGCGTGCGGACGTGGCTGGATGTCTCCCGAGTGATGAGCGTCGACGAGCTGACAGTCGTCGTCGATTATCTGGTCCGTATTCCGCGGCCGCAGTTTGAATTCCGCTCCGAGCCGTACGCAACGCTGACGGAACTGACCCTGATGCTGGAGCAGGCACGCGTCGGCTCCGATTCCGCGCCGGAGACCCGGCTGCGGCTCGCTGTCGTCCGTGCCGGCCTTCCCGCGCCTGAGCTGAACCGCCGCGTGGAGCTGGCCGACGGTACCGGCCGGGAGCCGGATCTCTCATTCTCGGAGTACCGGGTCGCGGCGGAATACGAGGGCGAGGGCCACTCCGTCCCCGATCAGATCATCCGTGACATCAGCCGCGAGGAGGATTTCATCCGAGCCGGCTGGATCCAGGTTCGGATTTCCAAGCGGCACATGGTCAACGGTGCCGCGCCGGCCATTGCCAAGATCCGCACGGCACTGCTTTCCCGCGGCTGGTCTCCGATGTCCGGATTTATTGCATCCCGGACGGCTGCGGGGCACGATAGGCTCAGCCGGGAACAATAGCGGACCACGTCGTGTTGATGAGTATATTAGATGCAAACGTATATAAATCCGGACGGCTTTCCCCTCGGATTGAGAGGACCACCAGTGCAGATCGGCATTTTCAGCGTCGGAGACATCACCACAGATCCGACCAACGGCACAACACCCACGGAACATGAGCGTATCAAGGCCATCACGACGATCGCCAAGCATGCCGAGGACGTGGGAATGGACGTTTTCGCCACCGGCGAGCACCATAACCCGCCGTTTTATCCCAGCTCCCCCACCACCATTCTCGGGTACGTAGCAGCGCAGACCAAGCGGATCATTCTCTCCACGGCCACCACACTGATCACCACCAATGACCCGGTCAAAATCGCCGAGGACTTCGCCATGCTCCAGCATCTCGCGAATGGACGCGTCGATCTGGTGCTCGGCCGCGGCAATACGGCCCCCGTGTACCCGTGGTTCGGCAGGAACATGCAGGACAGCGTGGAGCTGACCGTGGAGAACTATTCGTTGCTGCGCCGGCTCTGGGACGAAGAGGTTGTGAACTGGGAAGGAAAATACCGCACCCCGCTGCACGGTTTCACCGCCACACCGCGCCCGCTCGACGGCGTCGCCCCCTTTGTTTGGCACGGATCGATCCGTACGCCGCAGGTGGCCGAAATTGCGGCCTACTACGGCGACGGCTTCTTCGCCAATAACATTTTCTGGCCCAAGGAGCACTACCAGCAGCTGATCGGCCTCTACCGCGAGCGCTACGAACACTACGGTCACGGCCAGGCCGACCAGGCCATCGTGGGACTCGGCGGCCAGTTCTTCATCCGCCGCAATTCCCAGGACGCCGCACGCGAGTTCCGGCCCTACTTCGACAATGCGCCGGTCTACGGACATGGCCCCTCCATGGAGGACTTCACCTCACAAACGCCGCTGACCGTGGGCAGCCCGCAGGAACTCATCGATAAAACGCTCAGTTTCCGGGAGTTCTACGGTGACTACCAGCGCCAGCTGTTCCTCGTCGATCATGCGGGCCTGCCGCTGAAAACCGTACTGGAGCAGCTTGACCTGTTCGGCTCCGACGTGCTGCCGACACTGCGCAAGGAATTCGCGGCCAGGAAACCCGCACATGTTCCCGACGGCCCCACCTTCGCCGGACGCAAGGCGGCGCTGGCGGCCCGCGCCGTCACGAAACGGTCTGTCGCCGAACGGTCTGTCGCGGAACCCTCTACCCGCGCAGAACAGGCGACGGACGCGGTCGGAACCGGGTCGTCGTCGTCCGCTGGAAAACCCACGGCCGACGGCGGCCGGCCGACGGAACGAGGCACTGCATGAGTTCCCCGGAGGCGCACCGCCGGCTGGCGGCGGAGGCTTGGGAGTCCCTTTTCCGCGCCCAAGTTAGTGTGATCCGCAGGCTGCAGGCGGATCCGGTGTTCAAGCGCGTGAACATGCGCGAATACGATGTGCTGTTCAATCTGGCGCGCTGCCCGTCCGGCTGGCTCCGGCTCAATGAGCTCAACGATCATGTCCTGCTCAGCCAACCCAGCATCAGCAGGATGGTCGATAGACTGGAGCGACAGGGGCTCGTGCAGCGCAAAACCGTCGAAGAAGACCGGCGGGGTGTGCTGATTGGGCTCACCGACGACGGCCGGCAGCTGCAGCGCGAGATCGGCCGCGAACATGTCCGCGATATCGACCGGTTGGTGGGTTCCGGCCTGTCCGACGACGAGCTGACGCGGCTGAAGAAGCTGACCGACAAACTGCGCAGCTCCGTGACGGATCTCGGCTAGCCAAACCCGGGCACGAACCAACAGGAAAGAGCACGCAGTGAACGGATTCCGCGCCGCGGGCATGGCGGACCAGAGCGGGCGGCGGGTGGTCATCACCGGAGCCAACAGCGGCCTCGGTTTCGAGGCCAGCCTCGCCTTTGCCGCCAAGGGCGCCCGCGTGACCCTGGCCTGCCGGAATTCCGAACGGGGCGAGGCCGCGCTGGCCCGTCTCCGCGAGGCCACCGGCTCCACGGTCTGCGACGTGCGCCCGCTGGATCTGGGGAGCCTCGATTCAATCCGCCGCTTCGCGGCCGACTGGTCCGGCCCGCTGGATGTGCTGATCAATAACGCCGGCCTGATGGCCACTGCACGGACGACGACGACGGACGGCTTTGAACAGCAGCTCGGCATCAACCATCTGGGCCATTTCGCCCTGAACGGTCTGCTGCTGCCGGCGCTGCGCGAGGCGCAGGCGGCCCGCGTCGTCGTCGTCTCCAGCCTGGCGCACAGGCGCGGAGCGATCAATTTCGACGATCTGATGAGCCTGAGCAGGTACCGCCGCTGGAGCGCTTACAGCCAGAGCAAAATCGCCAACCTGTATTTCGCGATGGAATTCGCCCGGCGGCTTGACGCCCGCGGCGAGTCCCTGGTGGTCGCCGCAGCGCATCCGGGCCTCGCCGACACCAATCTCCCGGCCAGCATGGGACGCACCGGCATGGGCATGATGACCGGCGTGTTTATGCGGCTGATGGCCCAGCCCGGTGAATGGGGTGTGCTGCCGGTGCTCTATGCCGCCGCCGCGCCTGACGTGGCCAACGGCGATTTTTACGGCCCGAACGGCCCGGGCGGATCCCGCGGCGATGTCATCATGGTTGCTCCCGCGGCCCGGGTCGCCGATCTGCTCGTAGCGCGCCGGCTCTGGGACGTCAGCGAACAGCTCACCGGAGTGACGTTCGAGGATCTGCCACCGGTCAGCTAACCCTAGGACGTAATTTTCAGCGACGTAATCATGCGCTGCACATTCTGGAATGCGCTGCCGAGCATCTGCTTTTGCGCCTCCGCGATGGTGTCAAAAGTGTCTATGCCGGGGCTGCCCCCGCCGGTGGCGGAGAACTGGACCACGTCACCGAACATATAGGCCCCGACGCCGGGTCCGCTGACCGTGTTGTAGACCCGGCAGGCCTGCCCATCGGGGCCGGCGGAATGATCGGTGATCCCGTAGGACGCGTAGAACTTATTGCTGCCCTGAAGCAGGCGGTAGACAAAGCGCGGAGACACCGCCCCGGCGTCGTCGGCGTTGGAGGGAAGATCCATCGGCACGCTCGCCAGCACCGTGTAGGGCCGCAGCGCGCCGGCCGCGCAGGCACCTCCCAGCCCTGTTATCCCGGTCTCCAGCGTGGCCATCTGCTTGCCGGCCGCGTCCTTGACCACGATATGCTTCGCCCCGGCGGTCGGTGCATCGGCCAGCTGCTGGACCGTCCAGTCCTGTGGCACCTCGAAGCTGATCTTGTGGGAGCTGTCCGTAAAGGTTTTCCAGGCTGCGGCGGTGGGCTCCGCGCTGGCCCCGTCTGCGCTGCCGGTTCCGGCTGTCCCCGCGCTGGACGCGGAAGCAGAGGACGACGACGGTGGGTCGCCTGCAGCTGGCGTAGCAGCCGTTGGCGCGGCGCCGGGTCCGGTAACCCCCGACGAGGCGGAGGAAGCCGGTGCTGTGGAGGCGCCCTCGGTGGGACCGCCGGTGCCGCAGCCGGTCAGCGTTATCGACAACAGCACGGCGAGCCCCGCTGCTCCCGCCATGCCCCGAAGAATTCCCGGATGAGCGCTCATCATCTTTCCCCCGTCGAGTGGACCACGTTGCCACATCCTAACCCCGCGCCGGCACAGCGGGTCATCATTGCGTCGTAGTGGCGCAGGAACGTCCCGGGGCAGGCGCTCCCGTCCGGCAACCGTCCGGCGACGAATGCCTGATGGACCTAAGGAGCACCGTGAGCACTTTTACTTCCGCAGCATCTACTACTTCCCCAGCATCAATCGACACCGCCGGCCTCAGCAACGTGACGCAGGTGCCAACGGCACCGTCAACAGGGCCGTCGGCAGCTCGGGGCGCTTCGGGCCTGCACCGCCGGATCTTTCCCACCGCGTTGGGCCCGGTGGCGGTGCGGTATTCACCGGAGCCGCCCGGTTCCGACCGGGCGGATGCTGCGGCGGATGTCTACCTGCATGGGGCCGCCGGTTCCTGGACCACGTTCATCCCGCTGCTGGCCGCATCCGCGGCTGCGGACGAAAGGTATCCGGGCGGCGCACGCCACACGGTGCTGATGGATCTGCCCTGCTGGGGCGAATCGACCCGCGGAACGAGCACGTCGTCGCTGACCATTACGGCAATGACGGAGGCGGTGACCGGCATTTTACTGACCCTGGGCTACCGGCGCTGGAACCTGATCGGTCATTCGATGGGCGGCTTCCTGGCGCTGGACATCGCCGCCGCCGAGCCGATGCGGGCTGCCAGTGTTGCTGTCATCTCCGGCGCCACATTCAGCGTCGCGACGGCCACCTCCCACCCGCTCTCGGGGCTGCTGCGTTTCCCCGCTTTCACCGGCATGCTGCTGGTGCTGCGCACCATGGCCGCGTGGGGACCAGCGGGAGAATATCTGGTGCGCCGGATCGGCCGGAGCGCGCTGATGCGCCCGCTGATGTCTCCGTTTTTCGCCCATCCGAAGGGAATTGACCGTGACGTCATCGCCGCCTTGGGCGAGGACGCACGACCGGCCGCATTTGCCGCGGCCGCGCGCGGGGCAGCCGGATACGACTTCAGCCGCTGGCGTGGCATCACGGCCCCCGTGCTTGCCGTGCGCGGCCACCAGGATGTGTTTACGCCGCCGTCGGATCTGACCCGTCTGGCGCAGCTGGTGCCGCAGGCCCGGCTGGTGACGGTCCCTGGCTGCGGGCACTTCGCGCCCATCGAGCAGCCCGGTCTGCTGGCCGGGCTGCTCGCGGGCGGCAGCGCCGTCGGACCGGCGGGTTCCTGACGTAGTCTGGCGGCATGGCAAACACCCCTGGGCACGAAGCACGCAACCCGGAACGGTCCGACGCTGCGGCGGGAAACAGCAGTGAAACTGCTGCTGCGGCGGACCGCGCGTCAGAAGCGACGGCGGCAACCGGCCGTATCGACGACTCCGCGGCGGCGGACCGCGCGGAAGAAGCAGCCGCCGTGCTGGACTGGCGGCTGCAGACCTTCGCGCTCTACGCCGAGGTCCGTGCGGTATCTGCAGCAGCCCCGGACCGCGCGCACGCGCTGTGGCGCGAACGGCGGGATATCATGTTCGCCGCCCATCCGGCATCGGCGCTCGGCACAGCAGGGCAGGAAACTTTCACCGGGCTGCCGGTTGCCCCGTATGACCCGGCCTTCCGCTTCGAGTGCGCGCTGACGACGGGGGGTGCGGGCCAGGAAATGACCATCAGCACCGGCACGGACGGCGCCGTCCCTTTCATCCGGCTGGGCACCCTTGACATACCCGGAATCGGGACTCTGGCCGCATGGAAACTGAACAGCTACGGGGGCGGAATCTTTGTTCCGTTCAGGGATACCACCGCCGGCCGGGGCGGGGGCAGCTACGGCGCCGGCCGCTACCTGCTGGACACGATCAAGGGCGCCTATCTGGGCCGGGTCGTGAGTCGCTTTGTCCTCGATTTCAATTTTGCCTACAACCCCTCCTGCGCCTACGACGAAGCCTGGGCCTGCCCGCTCCCGGGCCCGGACAACCGTCTGGAGGCTGACATCACGGTCGGCGAAATGTACTCCCCCATCGACTGAGCAGTAGATGCTCCTCTGGGGCCTGTTTCGAGCATCTACTGCTCAGTCGATGGGGCGGGGCTGGAGCTGGAGCCGAAAGGGAGGAAGGAGGGAGGGAGGAAGGGAGGGAGGTGCGAGGAGGTAGGATGTCTTCATGACGACGTCGACGCCTTTCCGCATTGCCCGTGTCCGTCCGCTCGATGGTCCGGCTGCCACCGGCAGCGGCAGCCCGGAGCAGTTCTTTGCGGTCAATTCCGCAGGGGATTTCGACAGCGACGCAGGCCGCGTGTGGGAGATCGTTGACACTCCCTTTCCGGCGTCGCCGGCAAACCAAAACAGCCCAGCGCGCGGTCGGTGGGTAATCGGCAGCACGATCAACGAGTCGCAATTCACCTTCCTGGCGCCATGCACACCGGCCAACGTCTTCGGTATGGCGCACAACACCGGTGCTCCCGGACGTGCGTTGCCGGCGCAGGCCTTCCACAAGGCCGCTACCAGCGTGGTCGGCCCCGGGGATGCCATCGTACTGAGCCCCAGCGTCGGTTACGTTGACCCGGAAGCCGAGCTGACCGTCGTCGTCGGCCGTACCAGCCGCAACCTGACCCTCGACAACGCGCGGGATGCCATCCTCGGCTTCACCATCGGCAATGACGTCTCGGCCCGCGATCTGCAGAAATCCGATGAGCTGTGGATCAGCGCCAAGAGCCAAGACACGTTCACGCCGCTGGGCCCGTGGATCGTGGTCAATCTGGACGACAAGGACGCCGCGATCTCGATTATGCATAATGGCACCGAGCTCGCCGGCGCCAGCACCGCGGATCTGGGCTGGAATGTCGATGAGATCCTGGTCTACCTTAGTTCCTTCATGACGCTGCACCCGGGCGATGTCATTCTTACCGGTTTTCCGGCCGAGTGCCGGCAGATTCAACCCGGCGATACGGTGATCTGCCGGATCGCGGGCATCGGCGAACTCAGCAACCCGGTCCGGGCACTGCCGGCGGGCCAGCACTTTCCGGACAGGCACTGATCACAGGCGCTGATCACAGACCCGGTACAGCGCATTCTTGGTTTAGTCCCGGTTAAGTGGAAGAGTCTAAATACTATGTCGATGCGAATTCCCGCCGAGCCAGCCGCAGCGCGCCCGGGCCACAGTCCCGCCGAGCGCCACAGTCCCGCCGAGCGCGCCGGCAGCACCGTGCCTGGACCGGAACGGCCGGCAGCAAAGCGCCCCACCGGCATCCGGCAGCAGATGGGCGGATTCCTTGTTGTTGGTGCCATCTGCACCATCGCATCGGTCGCCATTTTCACCCTGTTGCGGCCGATGACGGGCGTGCAGTGGGCCAATCTGATCTCCCTGGTGCTGACCTCGATTCTGAACACGGAAATGAACCGCCGGCACAGCTTCGGCATCACGGAACGCGCGCGCTGGTTCGGCGACCACCGCCGCGGGTTGTGGGTCATGCTGCTGGCGCTGGGCCTGACCAGCGGAAGCTTGTGGCTGCAGCAAACAATGGCGCCGGGTGCCTCGATGGTGGACGAGCTGCTGGTCATCACCGCCGCGAATGTCCTGGCCGCGGTCACTCGGTTCCTGTTGCTGCGGTACTGGATCTTCCGCCGGCTCCGCCACTGGACCTAGGCTAGCTGGCTCCGATGGCCGGCCACCCGCCGCGGTACCCGTCATCAGCACCCGTCATCGGACGCTGTCATCGGCGGCTGCCGCGCTGCAGCCGGCCCATCGTTTCCAGGGCGCCGACGACGGCGTCGGCGGCCGTGCGCAGCTCGGCTGCGGTGACCGCGCTGCTGAAACTGAAGCGGACCGCGGTCTGGGCGACTTCCCTGCCGATTCCCAACGCTGTCAGCACCGGTGAGGGTTCGTCGGAACCGGCCGCACAGGCCGATCCGCTGGAGCACAGGATAGACCGCCGCTCCAGCTCCAGCAGCACCGCTTCCCCGCTGGTGCCGGGAAAACAAAATGACGCCACCGAGGGCAGACGTTCGGTCCGATGACCGGTGAGCACGGAGTCGGGAATGCGGTGCAGAATGTCCGCGATAAAGGTCTCGCGAAGGGTCGCGACGCGTGCCGCCGCCCCGGCGCGCTCCGCCTCGGCCAGCCGTAACGCCGTCGCGAATGCCACCGCGAAAGCAACATTTTCGGTGCCGGATCGGGCGCCGCGTTCCTGACCGCCGCCGTGCAGCAGCGGCTCGGCGGCCACCCGGCCGCGCAGGTACAGCACCCCGGATCCCTTCGGAGCGCCCAGCTTGTGCCCGGAGATACTCAGCGCGTCCACACCCAGTTCGGCGACGTTGACGGGCAACCACGCCGCGGCCTGAACGGCGTCCGTATGGAACGGAACCCCTGCGGCCGCGGCCGCAGCCGCCAGCTCCGCGATCGGCTGGACGGTGCCGATCTCGTTGTTCGCATACATGATGCTGGCCAGCGCCACGTCCGAGCCGCCGTTTCGACCGGCGGCGTCGTTCCCGCCGGCAGCGCGCTGGTCACCGCCCAGCTGCGACGCGAAGCCGGCCGGATCCACCCGTCCGTCCGCGTCCACCGGCACGACGTCAACCGCAAACCCGTGGCACCGCTGCAGGTATGCAGCGGATTCCTGCACGGCGGGATGCTCGACGGCGCTGATCAGCACGCGTCCGCGTGCCGGGTCCGCGGTGCGGCGGGCCAGCGCGATGCCCTTGACAGCCAGATTGTCCGCTTCGGTGCCCCCTGCGGTGAAAATCACCTCACCGGGCAGACAGCCAAGCACGGCGGCGACCTCTTCCCGCGCAGCCTGCAACGCCGCCGCCGCGGCCTCACCCAGTCCATGATGGCTGGAAGGGTTCCCGAACTGGCCGGTAAGGTACGGCCACATCGCCTCGATCGCTTCGCGCCGGACCGGGGTGGTGGCCGCCGCATCCAGAAAGACCATGCCGCCGCTACCCGTCCAGACCGTGACCCGCCGGGACTCGGTCCGCCTGGACCCCGTCCGCCGCGACCCCGTGCGCCGCGAGCCCGTCCGCCGCGACCCCGTGCGCCGCGAGCCTGCCCCCCGGCACCCGATCCGCTCCTGCTGTGTCCGGTCGGATACTCACGCTGATATCCAGGCCCAGGTCCAGGGCACGGACGCTGTGCGTGAGCGCGCCGACGGAAATGATGTCCACGCCGGTCCGGGCAATCGCGGCGATCGTGCCGAGGTTCACGTTGCCGCTCGCTTCCACCAGCGCACGTCCGGCCACCTGCCGCACGCCGGCTGCCAGTTCGTCGAGTGCGAAGTTGTCCAGCATGATGGTATCCACGCCGGCCGCCAGCACAGGTTCTATCTGATCCTGCCGGTCGACTTCCACCTCGAAGTGGACCGTGTGGGGCAGCTGCGCCCGGACCCCGGCGAGCGCCTCGGCCAGCTTGTCCGGATCCCCTCCGGTGAGCACCGCCAGATGATTATCCTTGGCCAGTACCGCGTCGGAGAGCGAAAACCGGTGGTTGCGCCCCCCGCCGCAACGGACCGCATAGCGTTCCAGCACGCGCAGACCCGGAGTGGTTTTTCGGGTATCTGTCACCCGGGCTGTCGTCCCCTCCACCAACCGGACATAGCCGGCCGTGGCGGTGGCAATCGCACTCATCCGCTGGGTCAGGTTCAGTGCCACCCGCTCCGCCGTGAGCACCGCCTGGGCCAGTCCTGTCACCGTGGCCAGCCGCGCACCTGCGGCAAAGGTTCCGCCGTCGGGCACCAGTAGTTCCACCTCCGCGCGCGGATCGGTCAGGCGCATAGCGGCTGCAAAAACACCGCCGCCGCTAAAGATGCCCGGCTCACGCGCCACCAGCGACGCCGTCGCCATCGCCCGGGCCGGAAGCAAGGTCGCGGAGGTGATGTCGCCATACGGCGCATCCTCCTCCATCGCTGCGATCAGGATTTTCCGGACGGCCGGCTCGGGCAGAATCCCCGGGTCGATGGTGTTCATGGCTGCTCGCTTCCATTGATCTTGATGGTGTCCGGGTCCGATGCACCTGCGCCGGGTGCGCCCGGTGTATCGGACCCGACGTCGCAGACCCAAAAATTGCGGGACGGCCCCTGCCCGTACGGGTCCGCATCCCAGGTGAGAGGCCCGCCGTCTGCAGCGGAAGTGTCGCTGCGGAAATGCGCGCCCAGGGAGGCGCTCCGATGTCCGGCGGCATGGACCAAGAGCCGGGCCGCAGTGAGCAGATTCCGGCGCTCAAGGGCTGCCCGTCCTTCCGTCGCGTGGCCCACCGTGTCGTGTGCCGCTGGTGCCGCCGCCCAGCTCTCCAATTGCTTGGCGGCGACGTCGAGTCCGGCCCCGTCGCGGATAAGCGAGGCGCTGCCGCCCATCAGCCGGCGTAGTTCGGCCACGTCGAAGGCTTGCCGCGTTTCCGATCCTGCATGCGTTGATTGCAGTGGCTGCAGTACATGCACTGCAGCCAGCTTTTCCGGCGAGGTGGCAGCAATGTGTGGCCGGTCGCCGACCTCGATAGACCCGAGGACGATGGGGTCAGCGGCGAAGCCGGCCGCCGGCGCGGCGTCCACGCTGCCGGCGGCCCGCAAGTCATCCACGCCGCTGGACGCCGCAAAGGCAGCCACCGCGCGCCGGGCGAAAACCAGTCCCTCGAGCAGGGAATTCGAGGCGAGCCGGTTGGCCCCATGGACACCGGTGCAGGCCACCTCGCCGGCGGCATAGAGCCCCGGCAGGGAGGTACGCCCGTGCAGATCCGTGGCCACACCGCCCATCCAGTAGTGTGCCGCCGGAATGACCGGGAGGCGGTCGCATGTCCAGTCAAAGCCAAGACGCCGGACGGCAGCGTCGATGGTGGGGAACCGCGCCGCCAGGTAGCCCAAACCGCGCTCCGCCTCCACACCGGTGGCATCGAGGAAAACGGTGTCCTCCGGGCCTGCACCCGTGGCGGACAGGTGCAGCGCAATGCTCCGGGACACGACATCCCGGGGCGCCAGCTCGGCGTCCGGGTGGTAGTCCGGCATGAAACGGTAACCGGCAGCATCCCGCAACACGGCCCCGGCTCCGCGGACGGCCTCGGAGATCATGAAATCACCAGGAACCGCGAGCGCCGTGGGATGGAACTGGAAGAACTCGGTGTCCGCAACCACTGCGCCGGCACGCCAGGCGGCAGCAACGCCGTCCCCGGTGGCGACGGAGGGATTGGTGGTGTGTTCAAACATCCTGCCGGCGCCCCCGGTGGAGAGCAGCACGGCGTCGGCGTCCAATTGGTGGACGGCTCCGTCCCGAACGTAACGGACGCCGCGCACCCGGCCTCCCGCCGTCGTCAGCTCCGTCATGAACGCCTGCTCCAGCACGGCGATCCGACCCGCCGCAGCATCCACCCGGCCCGCGGCTGTCAGCACGCCGCCAGCCGGCCCACGGTCGGGGAGCCCATCGGAGGGAATCCCGACCCCCGCCGCGCGCGCCAGCACGGCACCGATCAGTGCCTGCGCGATCACCGCACCGGTGGCGTCTCCGCCCGCATGCAGAATCCGCGCGGCGGAATGCGCCGCCTCCAGCCCCAGCGCCCGGCCGCCCGAGGACGCATCCGTGTCAAAAGCGACCCCGAATTGCTCCAGCCGGGCAATATCGTCCTTCGCCTCCGTGCACAGGATCCGCACCGCGTCCGGGTCACAGTGCCCGGCTCCGGCCCTGAGCGTGTCCGCTATGTGCGCCTCCACGGAGTCTCCCGGTGCGGCGTCGTCGGACCCGAGCACGGCACAGATGCCGCCCTGGGCAAACCGGGTGTTGCTTTGCTCCAGCGCGCCCTTCGTCAGCAGCGTCACCGCGGCGCCGCCCTCCGCGGCGAGCAGCGCGCCATAGAGCCCGGCGATACCGCTGCCGACGACGGCGATCCGGCGTGGCGCTGTGCTCCCGGTTTCCGCGGTGCTCACGGTTTCCGCCGTGCTCCCGGCTTCCGCCGTGCTCATGGATTCTGCCGTGCTCACGGCTTCGCCGCCAGCATCCGTTCCAGCGCCACCCGCGCCGGCACGGCCACCGATTCCGGAACCGTGATCCGGTTGAGCACCTCGCCTCGCAGCAAGCCCTCCAGCACCCAGGCCAGGTAGCCCGGGTGGATCCGGTACATCGTGGAGCAGGGGCAGATCACCGGGTCCAGGCAGAAGATGGTGTGCTCCGGATACTGCGCGGCCAGCCGGTTCACCATATTGATTTCCGTGCCGATGGCGAAGGTGCTGCCTGCCGGTGCGGCCTGGACGGCTTTGAGGATGTAGTCCGTGGAGCCGGCCTCATCCGCGGCGTCGACCACCGGCATCGGGCATTCCGGGTGCACGAGCACGCGCACGCCGGGATACTCGGCCCGGGCCTTTTCGATCTGGCCGACATTGAAGCGCTTGTGCACCGAGCAGAAGCCGTGCCACAGGATCACCTGCGCCTCGCGCAGGGTCTGCTGGTCCGTGCCACCCCACGGCTGGCGTGCGCTCCACATCGGCATCCGCTCCAGCGGCACGCCCATCGCCTTGGCGGTGTTGCGGCCCAGATGCTGGTCCGGGAAGAACAGCACCCGCTGGCCGCGGGCAAACGCCCATTCCAACACCGTGGATGCGTTGGAGGACGTGCAGACTATTCCGCCGTGTTCACCGCAGAAGGCCTTCAGCGCGGCGGAGGAATTCATATAGGTCACCGGGATGACGGGGGCCCGGTCTTCCGCATCCAGCTCCGTGCCGTAAAGCTCCGTCAGCTGCTCCCAGCACGCCGTGACGGATTCAATGTCCGCCATGTCCGCCATCGAACATCCCGCGGCGAGGTTGGGCAGGATGACGGCCTGGTCCGCACCGGAGAGCATGTCCGCCGTCTCCGCCATGAAGTGGACCCCGCAGAAGATGATTGCCTCCGCTTCCGCCTTGGCCTTCGCGGCGTTGGCCAGTTGGAAGGAATCCCCCACGAAATCGGCAAACCGGATCACCTCGTCGCGTTGGTAGAAGTGGCCCAGAATCACGACGCGCTCACCGAGCTGCGCCTTGGCGGCCATGATGCGGGCCTCGAGTTCGGCGTCGCTCGCGTCTTTGTATTCCTGCGGCAGCTGGCCCTGCCGGGGTGTCTGCGCGGGGGCCACGTCCGATGAGGACGCCCCGGGGCCGTAACCGGGCGTTCCGGCAAGCGCCTCGGCAAGGTCAAACTCCCACGGAGCGGTGGCCAGGTCCGGACCGCAGGTTCCGGCGGAGGCGGTCGGTTGGCCGGCGGCATCCAGAGCCGGGGCCGTTGCATCGCGGCGGGAGATGAGCGCAATTGCATCGTTGACAGATGACATCTTCGGTCTTCCTTGGTCTGAGCGGGTTGGCAAGTTTGAGCTGGTGGGCGAGGTGGAGGGGATAGGAATCAGCGGATGCGATCGGCGTCGGCATACGCTCCGGCGGCGCCGGCTACGGCGGGATCAAATGCAGCCTGGTCTGATGCAGCGGGATCGGAGATGGCGCCGGTATATCGGTACAGCCGTGGTGGCCGGTGCTTTCCGCCCTGCAGGTATTCACCGGTGGCTTCAATCTGCCGGTCCGCCGTGAGCTGCCGCCGGAAATTGGCCGGGTCCAGGGTCCGGTCCAGTACGGCTTCATACACTTCGCGGACCTGCGCGAGCGTAAATTTCTCCCCCAACAGGTGATACGCAATGGTGCCGTAGGTCATTTTGTTGCGCAGCCGCCAGAGCGCGTAGTTGACAATCTCGTTGTGATCGAAGGCCAGCTGCTCCAGCTGATCGGCACGGAACCATTTCACATTGGTGGATTCCTCCGCCAGGGCCGCCACCGTAGGCTGAACGAGCGCCCAATAGGCAATCGACACGACGCGCTGGCTCGGCGAGCGATGCAGACCTCCAAAGGCGTAGAGCTGCTCCAGATACTGCGGGGCCAGACCCGTGGTCTCCTGCAGGTTCCGCGCCGCCGCGTCCTGCAGCGACTCACGCTGTGTCAGGGGGCCACCGGGCAGCGCCCAGCGGTCCTTGAATGGTTCGCGGATCCGTCGCACCAGCGGCAGCCACAGGGTTGGGCGGCCCGAGGATTCGCTGGGGCGCAGTGCAAAGATCACCGATGCAATCGCCAGCGCGGGAGGCTGCTCGAGGCGCTCGCTGACATTCGCGGAGGCCAGGAAATCCGAGGGTGTCATGGTGCGTACCCGCCCTTCACCGGAACACCGGCAATTTGTTATAGTCGTTTTGACTTGAACTAAGCTTACGACCGGGCGCCCGGAAATCAAAACATTACGACGACCGCTCCCGGCCCGGGCACCTCAGATGTCGGTTGCGGCGGCTTCCAGCAGCGGCAGAGTCCGACCCTGGAAATGGGTATTGAGCACCATGACCGAGGCGGAACGCCGCACCGACTTTGTGGCGATCATGGCATCCAGGACCCTTTGCAGGTCCGAGTTGGAGCGGGCCGCCACCCGCGCCATCAGATCGCTGCCCCCGGACACCGTATGGATCTCCAGGATTTCCGGGATCGCGGCCAAAGCCGCAACGACGGCGTCGTGCCCAAGGTCCTGGTTGATGGTCAGCGAACAGAACGCCACGACTGGAAAGCCAAAGGCCGCCGGGTCCGGCTGCGGCGCCCAGACGCCGATCACTCCCGATTCGATCATCCGGTCCAGCCGGGACTGCACGGTGGCGCGGGCGACCTGCAGTATCCGGGAGGCTTCGAGGACCGAGATTCTGGGAACATCATTGAAAAGACGCACAATTTTGGCATCCAACACGTCTACAGCCATCAGAATCCTTAAAACCGTCCCGAAGAACCAGCAAATATGCCATATTTGCCGGGAACCACTGCACAAACTGCTGCCATCATTCCACGCCCCGATGGCGCAGGACCAGTGCGGAGGGGATAAATTCGATAGGTCCGTCGTGGATTATCCTCTGCCCCGGGCGCACCAACCGAACGTTCACAAACGAAGGCATCGTAAATATGACAATGAAGTCAGAGACAACCACGCCCGAGGCCGCGCCCCAAACGGAGCTCCGGTCCCCGGCGAGACTGGGTCATTCATTGAAACCCCGCCAGCTGACCATGATGGGACTGGGCAGCGCAATCGGTGCGGGTCTGTTCCTGGGATCCGGCGCAGGAATCCAGGCCGCCGGACCCGCCGTGCTGGTTTCCTACCTGGTGGCCGGCACACTGATCATCCTGGTCATGTGGGCACTGGGCGAGATGGCGGCGGCCAACCCGAACAGCGGAGCGTTCTCCGTCTACGCGGAAAAGGCCATGGGCCGGACGGCCGGGTCAACCATCGGCTGGCTGTGGTGGCTGCAGCTCGTGGTGGTCATCGCGGCCGAATCGCTGGGCGCGGCCTCCCTGCTCTTCAGCGTCTGGTCCGTGGTTCCGATCTGGCTGCTGGCCCTGGTTTTCATGGTCGTTTTTACCGCCATCAACCTGGCCGGAGTGAACAACTTCGGCGAGTTCGAGTTCTGGTTTGCGATCCTGAAGGTAGCTGCGATAGTCCTCTTCCTGGCCTTTGGCGCGGCACTGTTGCTGGGCTGGCTGCCGGGCGCACACTCCCCCGGGCTGTCCAACCTATTTGACCACGGCGGCTTTGCACCCACCGGACTGGGTGGCATTGCAACCGGGCTGTTCGTAGTGGTCTTCGCCTTCGGCGGCACGGAAATTGTCAGCGTCGCGGCGGCGGAAACGGAAAACCCCTCGCACAGTGTTGGCCTGGCCATCCGCACCGTGATCTGGCGCATCCTGGTCTTCTACATTGGCTCCATCTTTGTCATCGCCACCGTGCTGCCATGGAACTCGCCGGCACTGAAGTCGCCCTTCGCCGGCGTACTGGATGCGGCCAATATCCCCGGAGCCGGTACTGCCATCACGCTGGTGGCCGTCGCGGCCCTGCTCTCGGCCCTGAACGCCAACCTGTACGGCGCATCCCGAATGGTCTTTTCGCTGGCAGAGCGCGGTGAGGCACCCGCAATCCTCTCGCGCCTTAGCTCGGCCCGGGTACCGCGGTTGGCCGTGGCGGTCTCGGTCGCCTTCGGCTTCATGGCAACCGTGCTGGAGCTGCTGTTCCCGGAGAAGGTGCTGCCTGCCCTGCTGAATCTGGTCGGCTCCACCTGCCTCGTGGTCTGGGGCTCGGCACTGGTCTCGCAGTTCATCCTGCGGCGACGTGCGGACAGCGACGGCACGGTACAGCCGCTGCGGATGAAGGGCTTCCCGGTGCTGACGCTGGTGGGCCTGACGCTGCTGGGCCTGATCTTCATCGTCGGTTTCCTGGGCTCAGACAGCCGTGCGCAGCTGATCGGAACCTTCTGCCTGGTCGCCGCCATCGCCGTCACCTGCCGACTGGCCCGGAAGGTGCGCTCCGGCCGCTGAATTCCTCCCGGCCTCCCCTAGAAGGCGATGCGCCTGCGCGGGGAGGGCGGAGTGCCTGCGCGCAAAGGACGATTGCCGGTCCGAGAGTTGGCCTATCCAGACGCTCGTGTCGACCAGGATCCAATGGTTCAGGCAGATCGAGGGCGGGGTGCGAAGGATGCTTCCGGATCCGAACCACCCAGGCGGGCCAGCCGCACGGCGCTAGCCTTGGCGATCAGCGTCTTCAATGCTCCCCGAAGAAGAGCAGAGGGCTCGAATCCACCCCGTTCATCCAACCAATCGGTGTCCCGCTTCCACCACCCCCCCCCAAAAAAAACCTTGCAATTTGTCAGCTCCAGGGCGCACCCCGGGCATCGAATCGTGCAGATTGACCATCCCCCAGCATCCAGATTGCGCATCCGCGGGTCGGTGACTAGGGTCACAAATGGACGGCGTGCTCAACGGCGCGCACGCCTCCACTCGAACCGCATGCCGTATCCGCACTGTCGAAAGGTCAAGCCTTGAAGACCACAATCTCCCGTCCGGCCGGAATCTGATGGCCGACGACGGCGCCGCCGCGTCCGGCACGGCCCTCACCAGTGCGGAACTTACCGGCGACGAACTGCGCCACTTGTACCGGCTGATGGTGGCGGTCCGCCATCTGGACACGTCCGCCGTCGCCTGGCAGCGGCAGGGCCTGATCCCCGGCTATGCCCCCGAGCTGGGGCAGGAGGCCGCGCAGGTCGGCAGCGGGTTCGCCGTCGACCTTGACCGCGACTTTGCCTTCCCGACCTACCGCGAGATGGGCGTCGCCCGGGCGATGGGGGTGGACATGGTGGGCTACATGTCCACGCACAAGGCGAGCTGGCACGGCGGGCTTTACGATCCGGTAAGGTCGCGGCTGGCCCCCATCCAGGCGGTCGTGGCCGGATCCGTGCTGCATGCCGTTGGCTGGGCCCACGGGCAGAGGCTCTCCGGACTGCCGTCCGAAAAGCAGGGCGTCGCGGTGAGCTACTTCGGCGACGGCGCCAGCTCCCAGGGCGATGTGCACGAGGCGATGAACTTCGCCGCCGTGATGGAAGCGCCCGTGGTGTTCTTTACGCAGAACAACGGCTGGGCGATCTCCGTCCCCACGGAACGCCAGGTGGCCGGTGGTTCCGTCGCCGCCCGGGCCGCAGGGTACGGCATCCCGTCGCTGCAGATCGACGGCAATGACGTCGTGGCCGTCGTTAAAGCCATGCGCACGGCACTGGCACACTGCCGCGCCGGCAAAGGCCCCATGGTCATCGAAGCCATGACCTACCGCCGCGGACCGCATTCCACCAGCGATGATCCGGGCCGCTACCGCAGCCTGGATCAGGAACGTGCGGACGGGGGAACGGATCCGATTCTGATGCTGCGCGACCGGCTGCTGGCGGAGGGGCTCGCGGATGAGGCATTCATCGCCGAGGCGCTGGAATCGGCGAAGGCGGAAGAGGAAGCGATCCGGGCCGGAGTAGCGGCGCTGGGTCCACGGCCGGGCTCTGAAATGTTTGATTTTGTCTTCCAGGAATCCACTCCGGCCCTGGCCGGACAGGCAGAGCGCTGGCGCGAGGAGTCCGAACATGTCTAATATCCCAGTCGATGAGATTGAGGTCCATTCCAGCGATCTCGAAGCCGCCCGGCACAATGTCGAGGCTGCCGGGCGCGATCTCCACGCGACAGCGGACGGCGTTGGCCGATCACCGGAAACGACCGCGGGCCGGACGGAAACCATGTCCATGCAGCAGGCCCTCAACCTGGCCCTGCGCGAAATCCTCGCCGCGGACCCGAAGGCCGTAGTGCTGGGCGAAGACGTCGGAGTTCTGGGCGGAGTTTTCCGGATCACCGACGGCCTGCAGTCCGAATTCGGCGCGGCCCGCGTTTTCGACACGCCGCTGGCGGAGTCCGGCATTCTCGGGATGAGCGTGGGCCTGGCCATGGCCGGCCTGCACCCCATCCCTGAGGTTCAGTTCGACGGATTCTCCTACCCGGCGGTGAATCAGATCATCTGCCAGCTGGCCCGGATGAACTACCGCAGCCGCGGCACCCTGCCCATGCCCGTGACCCTGCGCGTACCCAGTTTCGGCGGCATCCGCGCACCCGAGCTGCACGGTGAGAGCCTGGAGGCGCTCTTTGCGCACGTTCCCGGCCTCAAGGTGGTGTCGCCGTCGTCCCCGCACGAGGCCTATCACCTGCTCAAATACGCCGCCTCCCGGCCGGACCCGGTGATCTTCATGGAGCCCAAGTCGCGTTACTGGCAAAAGGGAGAGGTGGTGTTCGACGACGGCGCCGCGGCGAACGCTGCCGGCGCACCTTCCGTGGAAGCTCCTTCCACCGCCGCGGCCGGCGCACCATCTTCAGACGCACCTGAAGCCTCCGCCGTGCATCCCAATCTCGGCTCCAAAGTCGTCCGCACCGGCAAACATCTGACGCTGATCGCCTGGGGCGCCATGGTGGCCCGCTGCCTGCAGGTCGCGGAGCTGGCCGCCGAGGACGGGATCGACGTCGAGGTGCTGGACCTGCGCTGGCTCAAACCGATCGATGCCGAAGGGCTGGCCGACTCCGTCGCCAAAACCCGGCGCGCCGTCGTCGTCCATGAGGGCCCGCTGACCGCCGGATTGGGCGCCGAAGTCGCCGCGCTGGTCACCCAGCGCTGCTTCGACACGCTCCGGGCGCCGGTGGAACGGGTCACCGGATTCGACGTGCCGTACCCTTCGGGCGATCTCGAAGACGAATACATCCCCAACATCGACCGGATTCTGTTCGGCATGCAACGCGTATTGGAGTACCGCCGTGGCTGAAATTTCGTTCCCGCTGCCCGATCTTGGTGAAGGTCTGATCGAGGCCACAGTGCTGGACTGGCTGGTCGCGCCCGGGGACCAGGTGGAGCGCAACCAGCCGCTGGTGGAGGTGGAGACGACCAAATCCGCCGTGGAGCTGCCGTCGCCGCAGGCCGGCAAGGTGGTGCGCGTCTACGGCGAACCCGGCGGCATCATCGCCGTCGGAGCGCCGCTGATCGTCTTTGAGGTCCCGGATAATACGGCCGGGATCGTGGGAACCGTGCCGGTTGAAGAGGTGCCGCGGCGCCGGGTGCGGCTCAGTGCGCTGCCGGAGGACGATTAAGCACGACGACGACGACGACGGCCGTGGCGGGCGGCGGGCTCTGGCGACGGCCACCGCCGGCCGTGCCGGTGGCCGTCGCTGGCCGTGGCGGGCGGTCCGGAATGACCCTGCGGGTAGGTCGGACTGAAAGATGGAATACTCACAGGGAAGACCAATTTTCACCGAGGCACAGGAGCAGGCGAATGGAAACCCATGGCAGGCACTCCGCGCAGCTCCACGGCCATACGGTTGAGGGCACGGATCCACAGTTGTCCATCCAGACGTATGAGCCTGCTGCCGATGCCGGTCTTCGCCCCGTGCTGCTGCTGCACGGCTTTGCCTCGTCCTCGAAACTGAACTGGTCCGACACCGGCTGGCTGAGCGCGCTGGACGGCGCCGGCCGCCGGGTCATTACCGTGGATCTGCCCGGACATGGCGGCAGCGCCGCGCCAGACGATCTGGATTCGTACACACCCAGCCGGATCCGGGCGGATATCCTGCAGCTCGTTTCCGATCTCGGCGTGCGCCCGCTGCACGACGACGATGCCACCAGCGGACTGGATGTGATCGGCTATTCCCTCGGGTCCCGGCTGGCCTGGGAGTTCGGCGCCACGCAGTCCGAACTGGTGCACCGCCTGGTGCTCGGGGGCGCCGGTGGGCTGGACCCGCTGGCCGCCTTTGATCTGCCTGCGGCCCAGCAGTATCTTGCGGACGGCACCCCGATCGAGGATGCCTCCACCGCCGCGCTGCTGAAAATGGCGCAGCTGCTGCCGTCCAATAATCTTTTCTCCCTCCTGTCCCTGATCCAGGCGGCCAAGATGGAGCCCTTTGATCCGGCTGAAGCGGTGCCCAAGATGCCGATGCTGCTCATCGCCGGGGATAAGGATGAAAGGGCCGCAACCATGGGGGAACTGGCGGCCCTCAGCGACCGCAGCGAGCAACTGCTGCTTCCCGGCCGCAACCACACCAATGCCATCACCTCACGGGCGTTCAAGAATTCCGCAATCGAGTTTCTGTCCCGGTAGCAGGCCCGCGGGACTGAACCTGCGACAACGCAGCCGACCGTTTCGCCGTCGTCCACCAACGTGAGGGCACCACGCAATGCGCACCCACGCGGTGAACACCCAGCCGCCTGCAATGTATTTGCGGCCCCGGGCTCATCCAGCTGGTCAAGGACATTTTGGCGCAGGGCCAAGGTCGGCATGGCCTCTGAAGAATGTGCTGCGCTGGCTACGCTTATGGGTTTGCCCCTTGGGGCCGTTCTGAGATCTCGCGGCTGAGGGCTTGGGCAGCGTCCACGACGGCCGAATGCGACAGGTCAAGGATCTCGACGCCACGGAGGGTGAGCGGGCTCGCTTCGTCAGGGGCAATCCATAGGGCGACGTCCGCCCTGCGTCGGACGCACATCGCCTCGGACCAGGTGCCCAAGTTCCCGAACGTCTCACCAACGGCAGCAGCCGGCTCGGTGGCCAAGTACCAGCTGGAACATGACGTTGCGTTGTCCCACCGGCCCTTCGTCTGCAATCGAGATCCAAAAGCTCTCGGTTCCTTTCAGCGCTGGGCATCTCTTTGCCCTGGCTCCAGCGAGTCGGCTGGCTGCGCGAAACATCGAGCAGCTCAGCAAGCCACGTCCGGCCGCCAAGCGTGTCGATAAGGAATTGGGATCGAAGCTGCGGCTGGCTCAGAGGACGCTTTTCTTCGCCCACGCTCTTATCCGGTGGTCGGGCAAGCGAGCCCGGCGAGCGCGTGGAGACCCCGCGTCCGCCTGTGCTGCGGTCCTGGCACGCCGACTTCCGGCGCGAATGCATCGACGGCAGCACTGGAGACTGAAACCTCACGGACTGATGGGATTCCGCGACCGCACATCCCGCACCGCCACCAGCAGCGCGGCAATAATAACAACGGCGATCAGCCCGAAGCCGGCGGTGATTGCCTGTGCCCAGTCGGAGCCGGCCAACACGGTAAAAGCGACCGCCGTGACGATGGCGATCCCGACCGAGGTCCCAACCCGCTGTGCAGTCTGCATAATGCCGCCGGCGCTGCCCGCATACTGCAGCGGAACCTCGGCCAGGGTCAGCGTCTGGTTCGGACTGACCACCGCGCCCTGGCCGGCACCGACCAGCGCCAGCGTTGCCAGCAGCCACCACTCGCTCACGGTGCCCTGCGCGTGCAGCTCGATCACCAGGACGCTGAGCCCCAGCCCCGCCAAGACGCTGACCGTTCCGGCCGCCACGAGCTTCCGGCCGTAGCGGAAAACGCGTCTACCGGCCATGTTTGCTGTCACCGCGGAAAGGGCCGCATTGGGCAGGCCGACGGCGCCGCTCTCCAGAGCGGTGTGGCCCAGGCCCTCCTGCATATACTGCGCCACCAGGACCCACACGCTGGTGATTCCCAAAAAATACAGGCCGATCAGCAAGGTGCCGTTGGAAAAGCTCGGGGTCCTGAAAATTGCCATGTCCACCATCGGGCTCCGGCCGCGGGATTTATACCGGCCCTCCCACCGCACCCAGATGAATCCGAGGACCAGCCCCACCGGCAGCAACGCCCACAGCCACGCCGAGACACTCGCCCTGGCTTCAACGAAGGGCAACAGCACGGCCAACACCGCCAGGCCGAGGAGCACCGCCCCGACCGGATCCAGCTGGCGTGGCTGGTCCGGTTGGTCCGTCTGGTCCGGCGGGACTGGCTGGTCCGGCGATCCGACAGTGCCCGACGCCCTTCGGTTTAACAGCGGCCGGGGAAACCACAGCAGCGCGAGCACTATGGCCAGAAGACCCACCGGAACGTTGACAAAGAATGTCCATCTCCACCCCTGCTGAACGCCGCCAAGCTCAATCAGTGCCCCGCCCAGCACCGGGCCGATGGCCACCGAAATGCCCACCATGCTGCCGAACATGCCGAAGGCCCTTCCGCGCTCCGTTCCACGGAAATACTGCTGGATCATCCCCACGGCCTGCGGGTTCAGCAGCCCGGAGCCCAGGCCCTGGACGAACCGGGCAACGTTGAGCATCAGGGGGTCGGGTGCCAAACCGGCCGCCACCGACGAAAGCGTAAATATGCCCACCCCGGCCAGGAACAGCGGGGCACGGCCAAAAATGTCGCCTGCCCTGCCCGACGCGACCAGCACCACTCCAAAGGTGAGCGCGTAGCCGGAGAGTACCCATTGGATCTCGGATTGGCTGGCTCCGAGCCCCGTCTGAATCGACGGCAGCGCCACGTTGACAATACTCACGCCCACCAGTGACATAAATATCGTGACCAGCAGGACCATGAGAACCCGCCAGCGTGCCGGATCCGGGACATATTCCGGTTCTTGTTTCCGGTACGTCGTCACACGATATCTCTACGCCCTTTGGGCTCCGGCGACAAACCTGACTTAAGATACCGGACCTCAACGCGCCTCACTTCTACAATTGCTACCGGAGGGACGCCGTGACAACCATTCCACACCGTGAGCTGCGCAACAACAGCAGCAGGATCCTGGAACGGGTCAGGAACGGTGAAACCATCGACGTGGCGAATAACGGTGAAATCACCGCGACGCTGATTCCGCCGCCCTCCTCAACTCTGGACAAGTTGATCCGTGCCGGGCGCGTGCGCGTCGCCATTGCAACCGAGGACGTGGACCTCACCAAAATCCGACGGTAACGTCCGGCGAAACAACAGCGGAGATCCTGGCAGACCTGCGTGGGAATCGGTGGCCATCTATCTGGATACCTCGGCCGCACTGAAGTTGATCATCGAGTTCTCGCAACGGTGAACCTCTGCGACATAGAGCGCATGGATTTGACCATTGCCGCCGCCATGCCCGGCAGGCTGCGCAGTGCCGATGCTGTTCATTTGGCAACGGCATTGCGCCTTGGCGTTGACCAGCTTGTGGCCTACGATCCGCAACTGCTGACAGCTGCCGGACTTGCCGGGCTGACGACTGCCAGCCCACGCTGACCGAAAGCCCCGCGCTGGGAGCCGTTCGAGCGCGCGGCGACCCGGACGACGTGTCTCCACTGGGCTGCTGACCGCCTCCATCGAGCACCGGATCGCTGGTGGCCTCCGCTGGCCGGTGGAACCACTCGACACACCTCCATCAATCAGCGCAGCCGGCGTAGGCTGGAAGCGGGGAGTTTGGGGCAATCATGACGCGACGCTACATCAACCGGGCAGAGGCCGGACGTTGTCTGGCAGCGGCCCTGCCGCAGTTCAGGAATCATCCGGAGACGCTGGTGCTCGGCCTGGCGCGGGGCGGCGTTCCGTTGGCGGTGGTAGCCGGCGCCGAGCTCGGGGTTCCATCCGGAGCTCTGATTGTCCGCAAGCTCGGCGTCCCGGGTCAATCGGAGACCGCCTTCGGCGCCCTCGCCATCTGCGGCGGGGATTTGGTGCGCGTGATCAATCCGCCGTTCGTGGACCGCCTGCTGCACAGCGGGATCAGCCGGAGGGATCTGAATCGGGTGGAAGAACTCCAGCGTGCCGAGCTGCTGCGCCGGGTTGCCGAGTACCATCTGCCGGAAACCGATCTTGCGGGCAAGACCGTCATCCTGACGGATGACGGTCTTGCCACGGGTTTCACCATGCTCGCGGCCGTGGTGGCCGTCCGCCGAAGCGCTCCTGCCGCCGTCGTCGTCGCCGTTCCTGTCGGTTCACTGGAGGCATACAGCGCCGTCGCTAAGGCGGCGGATTCGGTGATCTGCCTGCACATCCCCGGTCATTTCCGCGCCGTCGGCAATGCCTACCTGGATTTTGACCAGGTCAGCGACGCTGAGGTTGCCCGTTTACTGTCGTCCCGCGTGCAGTAGTCCCGGACGCGTACAGTTCCCCGGTTACTGCAGTTTCAGCTTAGTGCAGCTTCCCGCCGACCACACCGAGCGGAGTGCCGCGGGTCTCCTTGACCATGCTGGCTCCGATGAAGGAAATCACGCACAGGACCATGATGTAGATTCCCACCGACGGGGACCAGTGGAATGCGCCCATCAGTGCATCACCGATCAGCGGAGCAAAAGCACCTCCCAGGATAGCGCCCAGGGCGTACCCGATCGAGACGCCCGAGTAGCGCACATTCGCGGGGAACATTTCCGCGTACATGGCCGACATCGGTCCGTAGGAGAGCCCCAGCCCGATGGTCAGCACAAACACCGCGGCACCGAAGATCCAGATGTTCGCGGTATCGATCAGCAGGAACATCGGGATCATCCAGACGAAGATCCAGGCGTAGCCGATCTGGAAGGTCCGCACCCGACCGATCCGGTCCGACAGCGCGCCGCCGTACAGGGTGAAAACCAGCCAGCCGACAGAGGCCACCACGATGGCCAGCAGGACCTGCGCGGTGTCCATCTTCAGCGTCTTGGTGGCGTATGAGGAGAAGAACGCGATCACCATGTACCCGGCGGCGTTGTTGCCGATGAAAATCACGGCGGTGAGAATGACATTGCGCTTGTGGCTGCGGAACAACACCCCAAGCGGCGCCGACGACTCCTTCTTCCGCTGTGCCATCTCCACAAACACCGGGCTTTCCGCGACGGCCCGGCGGATTATGTAGCCGATCACAATCAGCACAATCGACAGCAGGAACGGCACCCGCCAGCCCCAGGCCAGGAACGCCTCCGTGCCCAGTGCCGCCCGCAGCACGAATATCACCAGCGAGGCCAGGATCAATCCGACAGGCACACCGATCTGCGGATACGCGCCGAACAGGCCTCGGCGGCTCAGGGGAGCATGCTCCACGGACATCAGCGCGGCGCCGCCCCATTCCCCACCGGCGGAGAAGCCCTGCATAATCCGCAGCAGGATCAGCAGGATGGGCGCCCAGATGCCGATCACGGCGTAGGTCGGCAGCAGACCGATCAGCGCCGTCGCCCCGCCCATCATCAGCAGCGTCAGCACCAGCATGGCCTTGCGGCCCACGCGGTCCCCGAGGTGGCCGGCAATGACGGCACCGAGCGGACGGAAGAGGAAACTGATGCCCAGCGATGCCCACGAGGCAAGCTGCGCCCCCGTGGTTCCGAGTGGGCTGAAGTACAGCTGCGCAAAAATCAGCCCGGCGGCCTGGGCATAAATAAAGAAGTCGTACCACTCGATGGTGGTTCCCACCATCGTGGCCGCCACCACTTTGCGGTCCCCACCGGACATTTTCAGCCGCGGCGTCCCTCGGACATCTCCGGTTGCAGTTCTGGCCATTTTTCCTCCGAAATTCATTGTGCGAGTGAATTCATGATGCGAGTGATAAATTACTGACAGATCGTTCAGTTGGTAAGTAATCTACCATCTGATTGTGATGGCGGACACAGATGACACGCGGACGACGACGACGGCGGTCAGTGCCGGCCGCCGTCGTGCGGGGCGTCAGTCCTCGCGCTGCAGGAACTCACGCACCCGGGCGCGGACCGGCTCACGGTCGTAGCTGTTGACCAGGGCGCCGGCCATCCGCACCGGATCGCCGAAGAAGAAATATTCATACAGCGCCTGGCGGCCGGAGAAGGAAGAGATGCTGGCGTCGTAGGCGAGCTTGAACAGACGCACCCGTTCGGGACCCGTCAGCGTCTTGGCCTGCAGATACAGCTCAATGTCCGGCAGCGCGGAGCTGTTGACGTCCGCCTCGCCGGGCAACGCCATCAGACCGCTGGCCGAGAACTTGCGGATGATCGCGGGAAAGCGCTGGGCCACCTTCGGGTACCAGTTGCGCGCCGCGTTGAGCGTAGACCACTTCGGCAACAGCACGCCGTCGTCCGTCAGTTCGGCTTCCGCCTCCGACGCCGTCATCAGCGCCTTGCCGATCTCCACCGTCTGGATCAGCTCGGCCAGGTCTTCCTGAATGTGCTGGAAGCCGTCGATGCCGATGGACGCGGCCAGCTCACTGGCCAGGCCCAGAAAGAATTCGCTCTTGGCGATGGTCCGCGTAACGACCTGATGCGTCATCAGCGCGCCGGCACCCGTCTCGGAGTAAAAGCCGTTGCACAGTTCCGGGTGACCGAGCATAAAGATGCGCTCGTTCGGCACAAAAACGTCGTCAAAAACGACAACGGCGTCCATCTCTTCAAAGCGGCTGGCCAGCGGCTCATCAAAGGTGCTGCCGCCGTTATAGAGCGAGCCGCGGCACAGATAGCGCATGCCGGGGGCATCATTGGGCAGGGCAAAGGCGTAGGAGTACGGGGCATCCTCCGGAGTACCGCGCAGCACCGTCGAAGGGAAAACCAGCAGCTCATCGGCAATCGGAGCAATGGTGGCGAGCATCCGGGCGCCATTGATGATGATACCGTCCTCCCGCTCCTCGGTGACGCGCGCGGAGAGCTGGCCGCCGAGCTGCTCACTGCCGGAAACGGAACGGTTCACTTGCGGCGGGATAAGCGTATGCGTGGCGAGCAGGTCATTTTCGCGGCAGTACTCGTAGTATTTCCGGATATTCTCGCCGTACATCGGATCTGCCTGGGAAAACCACTTCTCCGCAGCGCTCAGCGCGGTCAGCGAGCTGTTCATGTAGTCCCCGGTGCGGCCCAGAAACCCGTTCGAATATTCCGCCCAGGTCCGGATGGCGGCGTGCCGGTGCTTCAGGTCCTCTGGCGTCCGCGGGACCAGGAAGGACGCGCCCACCTTGTCGCCGGTGGTGGGCGAGGTGAAGGTCAGCGCATCCTGGTGCACCGGATCATGCTGCATATCGAAGAGCCTGGCGTAGGTGCGGGCCACATTGCGGAAGGCGGGGTGAACTGCGATGTTTTCCGAGACAACCTCGCCGTCGATCACCACATGCGGGTGCATCGAGTTGAGTTTGGCCAGGTACTGCGCTCCGGTACGTATGCCCATGGGTCTTCTCCAGTCGTCATTGATCGGCCTTGGTTGGAATCTGAGGTGCTCAAAATGCTGCTGAATTGCCTCTTCCGCCCCATCTTGAGCACCTCAGATGAAAGGCTCGGGCGGGTGTGCGCGGCTCAAGGAGGTCCGCGCCCGGCTAGAGGAGGTCCTCCATACCGAGCTGACTCTCCGGAATAGTGGTGAAGCTGCTGTTGGCGAACGCCAGCGCGTCCCCGTTTCGGTAGTTGAAATCCACCACTTCACCCAGATATAACGTGTGATCTCCACCGGCATAGGCCGCCCACGGCCGGCACTCGAAATACGCCAGCACATTGGAGAGCCTCGGTGCTACGCCGCCTTCCAACCAGACCGGATCCGGACCCGGACGGCCGGCAAAATGCATCGCGAGCGCCCGCTGCTCGGCGCCGAGAATGTTCACGGTGAAGGGCCGCCCGGCCAGCTCGTCGTGCGCCTTGGTGCTCCGCGCTATGCTCACCAGCACCAATGGCGGCTCCATCGAGACGGAGGTGAAGGAATTGACTGTAATCCCATGCCGCTTCGTGGCACCGTCAAAGGTCACGATGGCCACGCCGGTGGCGAACCGGCCCAGACTCCCGCGAAAATGGTGGGCCCGTGGGACCAGGGCGCTGCGAGCCCTTGACGGAACGGATGGGAGAACGGGCGCCGTTCCCTCTGCCTTGGCGATCATCATCAATTCCTCACACTGCCCGTTCGACACACTGCCTGTCGACAGACTGTCTGGTCAATACGGTCCGCCGCCTCGTCGGATGTTCCATAATTGAACTTTATGCTCTAATATTGAATATTATCCGACCGTGAGCCAGGACACAAGAGCCTGGGCCCCGAGAAAAAGGAACCATTCGTGGCCGACTCCCCCAGCCATTCACAAACACTGTCGCGCGGTGTGCGGGCGCTGGAAATTCTGGCCGCGGCCCCCGCGCCGCTCTCCATTGCCGAGCTGTCCGCGGAGCTCGGCGTGCATCGCTCCATTGCGTACCGCATTTTGCGAACACTGGAGGATCATTCCCTGGTGGTGCGCGACGACGGCGGACGGCTGCTTCCCGGAGCGGGGCTGGCCGTTCTGGCCCGCAGTGTTTCCCGCGACCTGCAGACCGCGGCCCTGCCCGAGCTCACCGCGCTGGCCGAGGAACTGAACATGACGGCCTTTGTCGGCATCTGGGACGGCGACGATTGTGTCACCTTGGTCACCGTGGAACCACGGCAGTCGGGTGCGGCCCTGGCGCAGCGGCCCGGAACTCGCCATCCATTGACCCTGGGAGCGCCGGGTATCGCCATCGCCTCCGCACTGAGCCCACAGCGCTGGCGGGAGCTCGTCCCGGACCAGCCCTACCGCGCCGAGGCCGCCGCCGCCCATGACCTGGGTTTCGCCATCAGCCATGATGAGGTCATCAGCGGGGTGTCCTCCGTGGCTTCCCCGATCCTGGTTCCCGGCCATCGGCCGGCCGCCCTCGCCGTCGTCTATATCCGATCAGCTCAGGAGCCGGCAGTCATCGGGGCCAGACTGTCCGCGGGTGCGCAGCGCATCCAGGCGCAGCTCGGCTAACGCCCACGGCCCGGATCACGACTCAGCAGGTTCCGTCGCGTCCAACCCTGCCGGATTCCTCCCGGTCTATCAACACACGCCGGCCAGCCTCGCATCGACTGCGCAGCAGGTGCTCGTTTCAGCCCCCATTCGAACACCTGCGGCACAGTCGATGAGTGGTGGGACGGGGCGCTGTTGGTCGGTCAGCGGGCCGTGGTGCTTTGCCCGCGCACGGTCAATGCCGCAACGGTGCCCAGAACCAAAAGGCCGGCCGCGGCCGCCAGGGACACCAGAAATGCCGCGCCGTATCCGGAGGACTGTGCAAGGATGCCGGCGAGTGCGGACCCCAAAGCGGAGCCGGCTACGATGCCGCTGGCCAGCGCGGTCATAATCGTGCCCAGCCAGCGCTTGGGTGCCAGCAACCCGCCGACGCTGAACATGGTCACCATCGCCGGCCCCACCGGAATTCCCAGGACAAACAGCACGCCAATCATCCCGGGGACGGAAGCCGGAAGCAACAGCAGCGCGGCAAGGGCCGTCATCAGCGCCGCCACGAGCACCCAGCGCCGCGGGTGGCTGAACCTTGCGGGCCAGTACGCCACGGAGAGCGCCGCGATGGCGGAGCTGAGCCCCAGCACCGAGTACAACAGCCCGGCCGGCTCGGAGGATCCGAAGCTTCCGGTAAAGGCGATCAGCCCGGTCTGGGTGGCCCCAAAAAAGGTCCCCATGCAGACCATACCGAGCACCGGAACGGACAACCGCAGCAGACTGAGCGGCTCAATTGCTTCCGCGCCAGGCCCGGATTGCCCCTTCCGGTGCCGGACCACGGCAGCCTCCGTCGGGTGGACAGCGAAGAGCGAGACGAGACTCAGCGTCAGCGCGGCCGCAAGTAGCAGCGGAAGCCAGGGTGCCACGAGCGAAGCGAGGATACCGACCAGTGCCGGTCCCAGTACGAAGGTCAGTTCATCGGCCGTGCCCTCGTAGGACAGCGCGGTTTCCACGGTGGCGCCCCGCTGCCCCGCCGGCAACCGCAGGCTGAGCGCCATCCAGCGGACCCGGGCCAATGGACCCACCTGCGGGGAGGTGGCACCGCTGAGGAAGGCAGCCGCGAGTACCAGCGCGACGGCAGCCGGCGCAAACCCGTCGGCGCTGTAGGTCAATACGACGACGGCGGCAAGGGCCACGGCGTTCAGCACGGCGGCGCTGAGCAAAACATGCCGCTGGCCGAATTTGTCGGCCAGGAAACCGATGACAGGCGCACCTGCCGCGGCACCGATTCCGACCGCCCCGGCTGCGAAGCCGCCAGTGGAATACGAGTGGCTGACACTGGTGACCAGGGTCAGGACACCAACCGTGAGCATGGCCAGTGGGACGCGGGCGAACAATCCAAGGGGAATAAATCCCGCACCCGCCAGCCGCGGCAGCGCGGCATAGCGACCCAGCGGGCCGCGACGAGGACCGGAGCGGTCGCTCGAGTGGGCGCCGGAGGACGGCGAAAGTTGGCCGGGGGCCACAGTGCCCGACGAAGGTTGGCCGGGGTCCGAAGAGCCCGGTATGAAAGGATCCGGGGCCGGGGCGGCAAGTGCCGGGTCGGATCGGTTGCCGGCGGTGTCCGGCCGACGGCTAAGTGGGGTAGTCATTTTTCGGTCGCCTCACACTGTGCGCATCGTCCCACCTCCCGATGCACGCAACCCGGCTACACGCATGATTCTATCCGAGACTCCACATTCCGCGAGGCTTGGCCTCCGGCCTCCCCGGCAGCGACCGTTTTCGCGGGGCCCTTCCTCCTACACGGCTCCCGCCCCTCCTACACAACTCCCGCCATCGTGGCGCCGTCGACTATGGAAACGGTGGACCCGGTCCGGCCCTTGTGCACATGCAGCTGGGCCGGAATGCGGAGCTTCATCTCCGCCACATGGCTGACCAGCCCGACGACGCGTCCTCCGGCGCGCAGTCCCTCCAGCGCGTTCATGACCTGCTCCAGCGACTGCTCGTCCAGCGAGCCGAAGCCCTCATCGACGAACAATGTCTCAATATCCACCCCGCCCGCTTCCTGCTGCACCACATCCGCCAGTCCGAGCGCCAAGGCAAGGGAGGCCATAAACGACTCTCCGCCCGAGAGCGTGGCCGTGTCCCGGGACTGTCCCGTCCATTCATCCACCACCTGAAGCCCCAGCCCGGACTTCTGGTTACCGCCGGCCAGCGCGTCGCTGTAGCTGAGGGTGTACCGGCCGTCACTCATGGTGCGCAGACGCTCGGACGCGGCCTCGGCCACCTGTTCCAGCCGAGCCGCCAGAACATAGCTGTTCAGCGGCATTTTGTAGGTATTGTCCCCCAGCCCGCGGACCGTATCGGCAATGCCTCCCACGCGGCGGGCGTGTTCGCGAAGCGGTTCCGCCACCGCATCCAGCTCCGCGTGCTGCTGCGCTGCGGTGCGGACGGCACCAAGTGCCTGGGCCGCCAGCCCGCACCGGAGCACCGCGTCGCCCGCTGCCGCGGCGGCGGTTCCCGCCAGAGCCTGCAGCTGCTCCAGCCGCACGTCGTCCGGAACTGCCGTGCCGGCGTCGGCCTCCCGCACCGCCATCGTGACGTCCTCCGCCTCGAAGGACGCTGCACATCTGACCAGGTCTTCTTCGTGGCCGCGGATCCGCTCCCGCAAAACTGCCGCCTCGTCGGCGGCCAGCAATGCCTCGCGGGCAGCTCCGGCGTCCGTAAAGCGCGTTGCCGGCAGGGCAAGTTCCAGCGCCTCCCGCGCGGAAGCGACGGCGGCTTTCGCACTGTCGCTTGCCTGCACCGCGGTGGTGGCCCGCACAAGCAGCAGAGCGACCCGGCGCAGCTCGGACAGCCTGGCCGCCAGGGAACCGAAACCCGCCCGGGCTGCCGCCAGCTTCGCGTCGAGCCGTTGCACGCCCTGCTGCGCCGCCAGTTGTGAAGCGGCCAGGCCGGCTGCCCGTTCCCGCGCGGACGAGCCGAGACCCTCCTGCTCCCGGATCCGCACGCCGAGAATTTCCAGCTGCCGTTCCAGATCCTTCAGCTCGATCGCGCCGTTCTTCGCGTCGTTCAAAGCCTTTCCGGCAGCCGCGGCCGCACGTTCTGTCGCCGCCTCGTCCGCGGCTCCGCCCTTGGCTGCCAGCCCGGCAAGGTGCTGCCCCGCATCGCCGAGTTTCCGCGCGGCCACGGCGACGGCAACGTCCGTTTCATCCCGGTGCAGCTTGGCCCGTTCCTCCTCCTCGACGGCCAGCAGCCCGGTGGCGGCCAGCTCGGAGGGGTGCGGATGGAGTTCGCTGCCGCAGACAGGACAGGGTTCCCCGTCCACGAGCTTCGCTGCAAGTTCGCCGGCCGCCAGCTCCAGCCGTCGGTTCATCAGCTCCAGCCAGTGTTCCTTGGCCGCCAGGAAGTCCACCTGCGTCTCGTGGTGTTTCTGTGCGCGGTTGGCCACCTGCTGCTCCGCGTGCCGATGCGCCCGGATGGTAGCGAGCAGCTCGGTGGCGGCGTCAACGGCGAGACTGCGCTGTCCGGCGGCACCCGCCAGTTCCCGCAGTCCGCCCAGATCACCGGCCAGCGCGGCGCTTTCGTCCGTGGCGGCGGAGGACGCGGCGGAGTGCTTCCCCACCGCCGTGCGGGCCTGTTCCAAGGCAGTTTCGGTTCCTGCCAGCTCGGCTTGCAGGGCCAGCAGCCGGACTTCCTCCGGCAGCGACTCCTCAACGAGGGCTATCTCCCGGTCCAGGCGTTTTTGCGCCGCCGCCAGCACGGTATGGTTCAGGACCGGCGGAACGGTCCCATCCGTCCCGGACACGTCGGGGCCGGACACGTCTGTTCCGGGGCCGGACACATCTGTTGCGGCTCCGGACACGTCGGATTCCTCGGAGCCAAGCGCCTCTTCGGAGCCGGCTCCGGACAGGCCGGCGAGGGAGAGTGCTGTTTCGTCGGCCCGTAACCGGCCGAGTGCTCCGGCTGCAACACCCTCGGCGTCGGTGGCCGTCGATTCGGCCCGGGCCAGCCCGGTCAGCTGCCCGGCCAAAACCTCGGCCTCGCGATGCGCCTGCGCGCGCTGCTGCCAACGCACAAATTCCGGCTGCGCGCGCGCGAGACGGCTACGTTCCGCCTCGGTCCGCACCAGTTTCCGGTGACGTTCCCGCAGCTGCTCGGCATGCTCCAGCGCCGCAGCAGCGGCCCGCTCGTCCGTCCGGCTGCATGCGGCTGCGGCCTCCGCCGCCGCATGCGCCGGTTCCAGCCGGCCGAGCAGAACGTCGAAGAGCCGGCGCCCCGCCACTGCCTCGGAATCAGTACCGGAACCGTCCCCCGTGTCGGCTGGGCTCCCGGCCGTGCCGCAAGGGATCCCGGCGCCCTCCGGTTCCGCGGCTCCTCCCGGTTCCGGGGCTCCCGGAGCCTCCCGCTCTGGTTCGTCTGCGGCCCGCGCCTGCACACCTACAATGCTTTCCGCCTGCCTGCGGGCCAAGGATTCCAGCCCGTACAGCTCCTGTTCTTTGTCCGCCAGCGCCGCCTTGGCGGCTGCGGCATCCGCAGCCAGCTGCCGCTCGAGGTTTTTGTAGACCTGTGTCCCGAAGAGCTTCTGCAGCAGTTCCTGCCGGTCGTCCGCCTTGGAGCGCAGGAACGCTGCGAAGTCGCCCTGCGCCAGCAGCACCACCTTGGTGAACTGGTCCTTGTCCATGCCGAGCAGCCCGGTGATCTCTGCGCCGGCCTCGTCATTGCGGGTGGATTTCTCCGTCCAGGCCCCGTTTTCCTTCTCACGCAGCTGTGTCTTCGCCTGTTGCGTTGTCGTGCCTGTCCCGCGCTTGGCCGGCCGCTCCCAGGCCGGACTTCTGAGCACCTCAAGATGGCGCCCGCTGGCGCTGAACTCGCAGATGATCTGCGGCTCCAGCCCTGCGTGTGCGTGGTCGCTGCGCAACCGTTTGCCGCTTTGCCTGGCCCCGGGGACCGAGCCGTACAGGGCGTAGCAAATGGCGTCGAGAACGCTGGTCTTGCCGGACCCGGTGGCGCCGTTGAGCAGGAACAGTCCCTGCCCGCCGAGGGCATCAAAATCGATGATCTGCCGCTCGGCGAAGGGGCCGAACGCCTGAATTTCCAGCCGGTGGATTCTCATTTGCCCGCCTCCTGCATCCGGACGGTGTCAAGGGATCCCCTCAGGACCGCTTTATCCTCCGCGGACGTACCGCGTCCGCGCACATGTTCCAGGAAACCGCAGCACAGCTCCAGCTCGTTGGCGGCCGTGGCCACCCGGTCGCTGTAGCTGGTGGGGGCCTTGGTCCTGGCATCGGCCGGTTCAAAGGCAAGCACCAGTGTGTCCGGGAAGCGGCTGCGCAGCCGCTCCATCGCATGCGCCGGCCGTTCGTTGTCCGTCAGCGTAATCTGGCAGTAAGCGGTTTCCGCGTGCCCATGCTCCCCGGCAGTGAGCAGCTGCTCCAGATCCCCGCGCAGTACGGCGAGTTCCTTCGCGGCCGCCCATTGGACAGGTTTGACGAATTCCAGCCCGTCCGGGCCGATCTCCAGCAGCCAACCGCCCTTATCCTGCCGTGCTTCGGAAAACGAGTAGGCCAACGGGGAGCCCGAATAGCGGACCGTCTCGCTGAGCATCTGCCGCCCGTGCAGGTGCCCCAGCGCGGCATAGGCGAAGCCGTCGAACAGGTCCAACGGCACCGCTCCCACGCCGCCGACGCTGAGCTCGCGTTCGCTGTCGGAGCTGATCCCGCCGCTGGCAAAGGTGTGAGCCAGCACGACGGCGTGCGTGGGCCGGCTCTGCTGCGCCAGATGGGTCCTTATCCGTTGCAGCGCCGCGTCCGTGACCGTGAAGTGCGAGGGCTGCTCCACGCCCAGCGCCTCGGCCACCATCCGCGGTTCCAGAAACGGCAGCCCGTAAATGGCCAGCTGCGCGTCCTTTCCGGCCGCGTCACGGCCCAGCTCAAACACCACCGGGACATCCATCCCGTCGACCCGGGTGCGCAGATGGACTCCGCCGCGCTCCAGCACCCTGCCGGCGAACCCCAGCCGGCTGGCCGAATCGTGATTCCCGCTGGTCAGCACCACCACAACGCCCTCCGCCGTCAGCCGCGACAGGGCGTCATCGAGCAGATTAACCACGTCCACCCCGGGGAGGGCGCGGTCATAGACATCCCCGGACAGCAGCAGGACCTCCACCTTTTCCTCCCGGACGGTCTCCAGCAGCTGATCCACAAAGTTACGCTGCGCGGCGAGCATGCCGACGCCGTGAAATGACCTGCCCAGATGCCAGTCCGAAGTATGAAGTATTCGCATGCTCCAACGCTAACGGCTACCACCGACATTATTGTCAGCGGTAGCCGTCGGCAGCGTGCGGGGTGTCCCCGCGCAGCGGTCTTATTGATATGGGGCTATTTAGTACGGGACTATTTAGCACCCTTGTCGTCAAAGAAGTCCTGCGCATCGGTTGTCGCCGGTGCCGTGTGGGCGCCGCCGGCCGCAGATCTGCGTCCAGCATCGGCAGAAACCGGTCCGGGCAGCCCGGAAACCGGGGCCTTCACGGCCGGATCGGTCTCCGGCACAGCGGTCCTGCCTGTGCCGCCGTCGACCTCGACAGCGTCAGCCTCATCGTCAGCCTCATCGTCGGCCTCGTCCTCGTCCGCAAAGGCATCCTCATCGCCCGCGCCCAACCCGGAGACGCCGGCGGCCGTGACCCCAGCGGTGGCGGAAAAGGCCCGGAACAGCAGGCCCGCAACGGCCGCACCGAGGAGCGGAGCAACCCAGAACAGCCAGAGCTGCTGCGCGGCCCAGCCGTCGGCGAAAATCGCTGCGGCGGTGGAACGGGCCGGATTGATCGACGCGTTGGTGATCGGCAGCGCAACCGTAATAACGGCGGCGTAGGCGAGCCCGATGCCGATCGGAGCCAGCGTGCGGTTGGCGCGCGCCTGATTTGCACCTAGGAAAACCGCGACAAAAATGGCCGTGCCAACAACTTCAATCAGCAACGCCCCCGCCAGCGGCACGGTCGACGGTGAATGCGCGTCAAAGCCGTTGGCCAAGCTGTTGAACAGGGTGTGCGTGGTCAGCTTGCCGCCGCTGCCCGAGACCGCCGGGAGAACCTGCAGTAGGGCAAAGAGCACCAGGGTTGCCACAATCGCGCCGATCACCTGCGCCACAACGTACCCCAGAGTGTGAAGCCATTTGATCTTGCCCGCGAGTGCAGCGGCCAGGGACACGGCGGGGTTGAAATGACCACCGGAAACATGACCGAAGGCGATCAGTCCGGCAATCAGCGCGAGCCCGAAGCCGATCCCCACGGGCACGGCCGCGGAACTGCCGGAGCCGTTGAACAGTGCAATGCCCAATCCGGCGAAGACCAGCAGAAAGGAGCCCAGCGCCTCCGCGAAGAGCCGCGCCGCGAGACCGGTTTCTGGGCGTTTGACCGCGGAGGTCCGGGCATTCCGGGCGGCTGGGCCCGAAACAGTACTGGGTGTTGTCATCGTGGAAAATCCTTTGGCAGTCGGTTTGGTGGGCATCACGCGGGTGTTCTCCAGCAGCGAACGCTGGGCCGCTTCCCGCTCAATGTCTGTGTCATATCTGTCTGAGTCAGGGTCTGTATAACTCACGGTCCGTCTCATCGAACATCTGTAGAAAACAGACGCGGTTCCCCAAGGTACTCTACCGAGTTGGCAGAATGCTGTGATTGGACCGGTCAGGAAGCGACCGGACAGGAATCGAGCGGCACCGGACGACGGCGGAGCCCGCGGCGGCGGGCGACCGGTCGGTCGCGCCGGGGTCGGCTCAGGAAGTTCCCGGGGTCAGCTCAGGAAGATTGCCGCTATGGCGGCGGCACCGAGGGCTACGACGGACCCAGCGGCGGCCAGCAGCACCCCCGGACCGGGGGCGCCATGGGTTCCGGGAGCGCTGCCGTGCAGTTCACGAAGACGCAGCAGCGCGCAGATGATGAGGACCGCCGTCGTCGCCGCCGCCGTCGCCGCACACAAACCCAGACCCAGCGGTCGCCCCAAAGGCGCCGCGCCGCCGTCGGCCACCAGGGAGGACAGCCAGCCGCGCCAAATGAACAGGTCCGCCACCAGCATCGTGAGCACGGTGCGCCGCCAGGCCAGGGACGTGCGCTCAGGCTGCAAGCCCGGATCGCGCGGCGGCGGCTCGGTCCAGGCCTCGGTCACGGACGCGTCAGGATCAGCACGGCGAAGACCAGTGCGGCCAGCGAAACGCCCAGTGTCATGGCCAGCAGCATCCAGGAATGCGGAAGTTCCTGATTGTTGCGCATGGCCTGTTCCTGATGGCCCCAGCGCCGGTAGCTCACCACCGCCAACGCGGCTCCGAACGCCGCCAGCACCACACAGAGCACGGCACGGATAGCCCCGGGCGCGAACTGCGGGGCCAGCTGATCGATCGCCACGGACCCGGCCAGCAACGCCAGGGAGGTGCGGATCCAGGCCAGAAACGTGCGCTCGTTCGCCAACGAAAATCTGTAGTCCGGAGTCTTGCCGGTCCGGCGCCAAGCGGGCTCGCGCATGGTTCTCCTGATCTGACGGGACGGGGTGCTGTCCCGAGTTTACTGCTTTTACCGGCGGCGTCCGGCGCCGAAGCGTCTGCCCGATGTCAGTCCGCCCGGGAGCAGACGCGCTAAATTGGAAGCATGGCTTCCTCCCCCGCTGTTCCGTCCGCCGCACCCGTCAGCTTCGCCTCACGCGTCCGCGGTTCGCTGATGGGTGGCGCCCTCGGTGACAGCTTCGGGTACCTGGTGGAAACCGACAGCCTCGCCGCCATCCGCGCCCGATACGGCAACGCCGGGCTGCTGGATCTCTCGCAGGCAGCCGGGCCGGTGCATTTCTCCGACGATACACAGATGACCCTGTACACCGTCGATGCGCTGGTCGAGGCCCTCGAATGGGCCAACGACGGCACGGCCGTGGATGAGACGGCCTGTCTCTGGCTGGCCTATCTGCGCTGGCTGGCGAACCAGGGGGTCCCGCTGCCGCCGAATGCGCCCACGCCGCAACCGCGCTGGATCGACCGGCAGGAGACGCTGCACCACCGCCGTGGGCCCGGAAAGGCATGCCTGAGCGGGCTGGCCGGCGGCGAGATGGGAACCCGATCGCGCCCGGTCAATCCCGACGCCAAGGGCTGCGGAACGGTGATGCGCTCCGCCCCGTTCGGCCTGGTCCCGCATATTCCGGCCGAGGCGGTCTACAACCTCAGCAGCAACGGCGCGGCCCTGACGCATGGACATCCCGCTGCGCTGCAGTCGGCGGCCGCGTTCAGCTGGCTGATACACCAGATCGCGGTGCACGGCCAGACCCTGCGGGGCGCCGCCATGTCCGCGAGGGCCCGCGCCGGGGCCGAGCCCGCAGCGGACACGCAGCTGCTGGCACGCCTGGACACAGCACTGGAGCTGTCGACGGCGCCGTCGTGGTCATCTGATCCGTCGCGTGCAGGGGTGTTGGAGGCCGAAGAACTCACGGCGGCCCTGGGGATGGGTGCAGTCGCCGAGGAGGCCCTGGCGATCGCCCTGTACGCGGTACTGGCCACGGAGGCCGTCTCGTCGTCGCCCGTCGAGCATTTTCTGAATGCCGAGCGGGTGGCTGTCAACCACGACGGCGACAGCGACTCAACGGCCTCGGTCGCGGGCAATATTTTGGGTGCGTTTTACGGCGAGGATTGCCTGCCGCAGGCGTGGCTGACCTTGTCCGAAGCACCCGGGCTGATCCGCGCGATGGGCCAGCAGCTGCTGAAGGTCACCGGTTCCGAAGACTGACACTATTGCACGCCTTGCAGACATCGGCCGGAATCACGCCCCGGCGCTGCAGTGCCCCGAAGATCAGGCAACCCAGGCAGATCCCGGCAAAAGCCTCCAGCGACGCGGCCACGATCAGGGCCGCGTCAAGCAGCCAGGCGGCCGCGGGCAGTCCGGTGAAGAACAGGGCCGCCGCCGTAGACAGCACGGCACCGATGCCCTGCGCGAACCGCTTCGGCGGTCCCGGCACCATCTTCGGCGCGCCGACACGCGGGGCCAGGAACGCAACGGACAGCAGCGCCGCTGGTGAAAGCCGCGGTCCGAAGAGCAGCCGCAGGACAAACCCGACGGCAATGGCGGCCAGCAGCCAGCCCGCGCCGGAGATCAATGCGGCGAGCGCCAACAGCACCACGATCCCGGCGGTGCAGCGCGCGGCGTATTCGTTGACCGGGTTAGGGAAGGCGAAAATCCGAGCCAGCCGGGACGCGCCGGTGGGGGCAAGCGCTTCTCGGGCCGATGTCGTGGCCTTCGGATCGGTGGAGCCACGGGTGGGAATAAAGCCGGTGCCGTCGGGAACGTTGCCCGTAAACTGCGTCATGGGGCAAGCGTAGGTTCCAGCCCGCTCTCCCGGCGATCTTTGTTGCGCCCCGCGACGGTCGCGCTGTCACAATCCCCTGCGACGGTCGCTCTAATCTCCCCCGAGTGACGGTCGACCTGTGACGGTCGCGGGCGGCCCGGCAGAGAGCCGGGCGATCAGCCCCGGATCCGCCATGACAACGGAATGCCCGTTCCGTCCGGGGCGGGGGAGGTACCGGTCTAACCGATCATCTGCATGAACTCCCCTTCGGAGAGTACCTCTATGCGTTGCCCGCGGCCGTGCAGCTCCAGCACCCGCCGGGCCTTGGACGTCAGGCGGCCGTTGCGCAGATCCGCCGCGACAAAGCCGTCGCCGACCACCAGCACGGTGGTTTTACGGGTGACCGAGCTCGCCGGCTGCGCGCCGAGATTGGCCGCACGCTCCTTCGCGGTGCCGCGCGCCAGCTGCAGATTTCCGGTGAAGACCACCATCTGGCCGAACAACGGATGGTGCGGATCCGCGGTGGCATCCGCTTCGGGATTCGGGCCCTCGTCCGGCCAGCCCTGCCAGCCGGAGGCCGCCGGCCCCTCACTGAGACGCTTGAGCGCGGTCCGCGTCGCCTTGGAAATGTCATCCAGACCGGGCAGATAGGCGTCCGCGTGCGGCAGCGCCAGCTTGTGCGCGGCAAAAAGCTCCGCGACACTGTCGGCGCCGTTCCGCTTGGCGATATCCACCATGATGCCGGCACACGCCCGCGCGTCCTCAACCGCATCGTGGTGGTTGAGCAACGGCACCCCGGCGGCCTCGGCCACAAACGGCAAGGAGTAGGACGGCAGCGAATAATTCCGCCGCGACAGCATTACCGTGCAGGCGTAGTCAAAGGCCGGCCCGGGCAGTTCGGAAACCTCCAGCGCCGACCGGATCACTCCGATATCGAAGGCCGCGTTGTGGGCAACCAGCACGTCGCCGCCGATGAACCCGCCGATCTCGGCGAACAGCTCCCCAAACCGGGGCGAGGACGCGACCTGAGCGGAAGTGAGGCCGTGGATCTGCACATTTCGAGGGGCAAAGTGATCGTGGCCGGCGGGCGGGCGCATCAGCCAGAACGCTTCTTCAACGATTTTGCCGTCGCGGACCTTACTGAGGCCGACGGCGCACGGCGAACCGCGGAAGCCATTGGCGGTTTCAAAATCGATTGCAGTAAACTCCAAAGCCACTTGTCAAGATTACCCCCCCGGCGGAGCGGAGGGCGCGCGGCTTGCCACCGGCCGATGAACACGCAAGAGTGTTTCCATGTCCGACGTCGACCGTCACCACCATCCCGGCCATCGCGTAGAGCCGGCTGACCCCGGGCCGGCCGCGGGCAAAGACGGCCAGGAATTCTGGGACGAGTTCTACCGCGGACGCACTATTGTCTGGAGCGGCCGGGTCAACCCCGTCCTCGCCGAGGAATCCGCCGGCCTGGCGCCCGGCAGTGCGCTGGATCTGGGCTGCGGGGAGGGCGCCGATGCCATCTGGCTTGCGCAGCACGGCTGGCACGTCACCGCCATTGATGTCTCCGCCGTCGCGCTCGAACGCGCCGCAGCGCACGCCCGGGCCGCCGGCGTCACCGGCCGAATCACGTGGGTGCGTGCGGACCTGTCCCGGTGGACGCCACACGAGCACTATGACCTGGTCTCGGCGCAGTATCTGCATTCCCCGGAGCCGGCCGGGTACGGGATGCTGCGGGCCGCCGCAGGCGCCGTCGCGATCAACGGGACCCTGCTCGCCGTCGGGCATAATCCGGACGATGTGCCCCCCGGATCGGGCCCCACCGGCCTGTGGACACCCGACGAGCTGGCGGAAAATCTGGCCCTGCCGCCGGAACGGTGGCGCATCGACATCGCGGAAACGCGCCCGCGTTCAGCCGGGGATCCCGCCGGGCGGCCGGGCCGACACGCTGCCGCGCCCCCGGCCGAAGATTCTTCCGCTGGGCTTTCCGGGCCGGAGTCCGGCGCAGTAAACCCGCACGGCAGCGGGCACCCCCGGGACAGTATCCTCCGGGCCCAGCGGCTCCACTAGCATCCGCGCTAGGCTAGCCGGATGAACGCGGAAACGGCGCCCCCGACCTGGTACCTGTTCGACTACGGCATGGTGATCTCCACTGCCCCGGAGCCGGAGGACTGGGCGGCCCTGCAGGAAGTGTCCGGCCTGCCGTTGGAATCCCGGGACAGCAGTTACTGGCTGCACCGGCACGGTTTCGATACCGGCGCTCTCACCGCGCAGGACTACTGGACCCGTGTGCTGGGCCGGGAGATCGGCGGGGATCTGACGGCACGGCTGGAGGCCCTGGACGCCTCTCAGTGGTCACATCTGAATCCGGAAACCCTCGATGTGCTCGAGGATCTGCATCTGGGTGGTGCGCGGCTGGCGCTGCTCTCCAACATGCCGGCCGGGATGGCCGCGCAGTACACGCGCAGCGCACCGTGGGCCGGTTACTTCGACAGCTTGTTCTTCAGCGGTCAGCTGGGCCTGACCAAACCCGATCGGCAGCTCTTCGAAGATGTCCTGGCGCAGTTAGGTACGACGGCGGCGCAGGTCACCTTTGTGGACGACGTCCGGGAAAACATCGACGCCGCCGCTGCGCTGGGCATGCGGACGGTGCTGCACCGGCCCGGGATTGACCTACGCGCCGAACTGGGGCTCTGACACGCCCATCAAACCAACAGTGCGGTGACCGGCCAAGGCAGCCGGCCGCGTGGAGGCCCGCCGCGTGGAGACCCGACCCCGTCGTGCGACACGGGAAAAGGGACTCTTCCCGGGTAGAACCGGTGGCCGGCGGGTTCTGCGCAGCGCCCGGTACAGGGCCTGCGCAGGATGAACTTCTGCGCGGTGCCCGCGGCCAGGGCTGCGCAGCTTGCCCCGGGGAAACTGCCCGTGCGCGACCAAGACCGCCCGCGGTATCCCTTCGGTGCGCGACCAAGACCGCCCGCGGTATCCCTTCGGTGCGCGACCAAGACCGCCCGCGGCGGAAGGGCTTCGCCTCGTCGTGGGAGATGGAAAACAGGACTCTTCCCTCGTAGGACCGGTGGCCGGCGGGTTCTGTGCAGCGCCAGGTACAGGGCCTGCGCAGGATGAACTTCTGCGCGGTGCCCGCGGCCAAGGCTTCGCAGCTTACCCCGGGAAACTGCCGGTGCGCGACCAAGACCCCCCCCCCGTTACCCCGTGCGGTATCCCTTCTGTGATCGGCCAAGGCAGCCGCGGCCGCGTAGAGACCCACACGCCCGAATCAACCTGTTAATGCTGATCGAGCCCGGCGAGACCCGCCGGCCGGCAGCCTGATCTCTCGTCCTCCACAAGCGCGCCTGGCCATGCCTGCCGCACATAGCCTCGCGGGTCTCTATCCCGAAGGACGCAGCGGCAGAAGAATGCTGGGCATGACGCCGCTTCAATTGTTCTCTTCAGCGGCTCCGATCGCTACAATGACGGCTGCAATTGCCGCCGGGATAATTGCCTGGCGGACGCTTAAGCAGCGCGACAGAGCTGACAAACGGGATCAGTGGTGGCAGCGCACCCAGTGGGCCATGGAACTGGCGATTCACGGAACAATGCCCGCAAACACATCGGGGTGTCGGCACTCAATCAGTTGGCAATAAGTGATCTTCTTGGCCATGAGGAAGAACTATTCCTCAGCAGTGTCACAGATGATCTTGCGTCCACGCGCGTCGTAGACAGTGAAGGCACGGGAGAGGCACTGAGAGCAGTAGCGAATCAGACAGGCGTGATGATACGGATGCAAGACCAGACGGCCAAGCACTCTGAAAGTACCGCACAACGGCAAAGCGACTCCTTCGTTTGGGTCAAGATCCCATCAAGGAGCGCGCCTGTCCTAGTCTCACCCGAACAGGCAAAGGTGCTGGCAGCAATCGATGAACTTCGCGCCACCTTGAAAGCACGGGGATCCAAGAACAAGCACAGCTGATCCCTACGTGCCGCTTGAGGCGCGCAAAGTTCAGTGCGAGGCGAAGCCGGGGGTTGCGAGCAGGCTGCCATCCTGGCGAACAGCCAAGATATCGACAGGCCAAGCGGAGCTGGAGTGGTCAAGTGAACGGGATCCGCCGGCAACGATGGCTGTAGCCAAAACGTCCGCAGTGACAATGTCAGCAGCCCGCACGGTGACCTGGATGAAGTCCCTGCCGACCCCGGGACGGCGCCAGACATGCTCCCCACGCTCGGCGCTGCCGGAGGTGGCGACCGCCGACCGGTCGGCGGTTGCGGCGATGGTCGTCAGCAAGGAATGCTTGTCCCCCGGATCCACAATCCCCACCTGCCAGGGTCCGTCGTCGGCCTTCGCGCCTGAACACAGCACGTCGCCGCCCGCATTGAGGCACCACGCCAAATGGCCCTCACTGTGCAGCCACGCCGCGGACTCAGCCGCCGCGCAGGCCTTGACGACGCCGGAAAGGTCCAGCACGCCATCGGGCCGATGCGGCGTGAAATCCCCACCGGTGGCGGTCCGCCATTCCAGGGCCAGCGCGTACATCTGTCGCATGGCCCGGCTGGAATCCGTCAGTGTCGCTGCTCCGGCAGCGATCAGGCTGAGCTCGGAGTCCGGCCGGTACAGACTGAATCTGCGGTCCGCGGCCGCGAAAATCCACTCCACGCCGTCCGCCCAGCGCTCGTGCCGCGGTGGCCGGGCCAGAGTCACGCTCACCACCGTTCCCATGGTTTTGAACACCCGGACGCTTTCGGGTGTCATTTGTCCAGCCGGCAAGGCCTCAGCCCCGCCCATTTGAACTGAAGGACTGATCGGTTTGGAAGTGCGCCCCGTCCAGGGCCGCCTGCAGCGATGTCAGGTAGCCTTCGCTGGTGGACGTCGCACCGCTGACGCTCTGCACGGCGGCGGATTGTGCTGCCAGAACCTGGCTGCGGAGCACCGGGGCTGCATGATTGCTGATCTGGACGGAGCGCTGATCGCGGTCCGTCAGCTGCAGGGCGGACACATCGGTGATGGTTCCGGCCGCGATGGTGACCTGGACCTGGACCTCGCCATATCGGGTGCTGACGCCGGCGCCCCTGAATGTGCCGCTGACCGCGGCATTGACGCCCGGGGCCGGCGCCGTGGATCCCGGCGCAGCGGGCGCTACCGACGATCCGGCGGAACTGCCGGCGTTACCGGAACTGCCGCCGTCGACGCTGCCCGAGCTGCCGCCGTCGGCGCTCCCGGAACCACCGGAACCACCGCTCGCCGAAGGGCTCCGGACGGTCGCCGCCGCACCGACGCCGGCCAGGTCCACACCGGTCCCGGCCTGCCAGCCGAGCAGGATGATCCCCGCCGATGCGGCCGACGCGATAATGACTGCCCGGACCCTCACCAGCTGAACCTCTCATAGTGGATGGCATCCTCCCGGACGCCGGCCGCGCGCGCATCGGCCATCACCAGGGCGCTCCACTGGCCGGGGCCGCAAACGTAAACATCGGACACTGCCAGCTCGGGCGCATAGCTGAGCAGCGCAAACCCTCGGTCCGCGGAGGCCGTCGGCAGCCAATGCGCCCGATCCGGCGGCCGCGGTCCCGTCTCCAGAAACAGGAATGCACCGCGGCGTCGGCACAGCTCATCGATCTCGTCCAGCAAGTACAGCTCCTGCGCTGCCCGTGCCCGCAGGACGACCGTGGCATTGCCGGGAGCAAAATCCGCCGCCTCCAACAATGACCGGATCGGGGCGACGCCGATTCCCGCGCCAACCATGACCAGCCGTCCGCTGGTGCGCACCGTTTTGCTGAAGATCCCGTAAGGACCCTCGATCAGCACCTTTGTGTCCGGACGGACTGTGAGCAGCTTCCGGGTCCCGCTCCCCAGCCCGCGGACGGTGATTTCCAGCGCACTGACGGACGGCGCCGCGGAAAGCGAAAACGGGTGCGCGTGCCACCACAGGCCCGCAGCGAGAAATCGCCACAGAAAGAACTGTCCGGCGTGTACCGGCAGAAATTCCAGCCCCGTTCCGCGCATCGTTATCGTCATTGCATCCGCGCCCGCACGGCGCACACCGGTAACCACCAGCCGATGCCGCGCACTGCGGATCAGAGGGACCGCAATCCGGAACACCAGAATGGAGCCTCCCACCGCCAGATATAAGGCCAGCCAGTAGCCTCGCTGCCACGTCCCCGGCGCAAAAACGGCACCATTACTGAACTGATGCGGCAGCGCCGCCAGCACCGCCAGATACGCGAGCAAGTGAATTCCCAGCCACACCTCGTACGGGAACCTGCGCCGAACGCTGACCACGGAGGTCACGACGACGGCGATCAGCAGTCCCAGCCCGAGGAACGCCAACGGCATGTCCGGCACGGTAAAGAACAGCAACAGTACCTCGGCCACTGGATTAATACCCTCGGTCATCCCGTACCCGGCGATCAGCAGCGCGGTATGCGCCAAAAGCAGGTAAAGCACCGGTTTGCCGAGCTTGTGGTGGAATGCCACCGCACGATCATGGCCGTAGGCTTTGTCGATCACCGGTAGCCGGGCTGTGAGCAGCATCATCATGAGCAGCAGATCGGTGCCGATCAGACCCGTCGCGATCCCCAGCGACGTCAGCGTCTGGCCGACGGCGACAAACCCGGCAGCGACGTCGTCGGCCAGGAACAAGGCGATAACGATGGCCACCGAAACCCAGCTGGCGATGAGCAGGCTGTCCAGGCGGAGCAGCCGACGGCGGTACTCCGGCACGGTCCGCGGCGCCGGTCGGCTTACGGCCTGCGGCAATGGGTGAATGGCCATGCTCTCACTATCGTGCGGTCTGCTGTCATTGAGCCGGAGGTAAACCGTGAGCTGGCTATGCATTTCCTGTACGGATGCGCCCGGACCCGGGTCCTCGGAAGCTTACTGCCAGGCCGGTCCTCCGGTGGCCGCCGGCTTGCGTTTCCGGGTCCAAACGCCCCGCGCCCATCTCAACCGGGCGGCTTATCCGGTATCTCATCCCGCAGGCTGAGCCGCTCCGCACGGGCGTACCGTAACCTTGAAGGGTGATTCCTTCAGTTATCAGTAACTTAGCCGCGCCTGCCATGCTCGGGTCCGGACCCGCTCCGATGGGCTTCCTGCCGCCGTGGCTGGACCCGGCTGTCATTCTCGACAACCCCGCTTGGGGGCCCTGGGTGGTCCTGCTGGCCTGCTCGATCATTTTCGCCGAGACCGGCCTGCTGATCGGTTTCTTCCTGCCAGGGGATTCGCTCTTGTTCACCGGCGGTCTGCTGGTGGCCACGGGAGTGATCCAGTTCAATATCTGGGCGGTCGTGGGACTTCTCGTCCTCTCCGCCTTCATCGGTAACCAGGCGGGATATCTGATCGGGCTAAAGGCCGGCCCTGCCATTTTCAACAAACCCGATTCCCGGCTGTTCAAACGCGAAAACGTTCAGAAGGCCCATGCATTCTTTGAAAAACACGGCGGCAAGGCGCTTATCCTGGCCCGCTTCGTCCCCATTGTGCGGACCTTTGTGCCCGTGATTGTGGGGGTAGCGCGGATGGACCGCCGGCACTTTGTCATCTACAACGCCATCGGGGCCGTGCTGTGGGCCGGCGGCGTCACCCTGCTGGGCTATATTCTGGGCGACCGGGTGCCGTGGGTGCAGAAGAACCTGGACCTGATCTTCATTTTGATCGTGCTGGTCTCCGTGATTCCCATCATCGTGGAGTTCATCAAAGGATTCTCAGCCAGCCGCAAGGCAAAGCGCGCCGTCGACAACTAAGCCATCCCCGTCACCCATTCCAACTGGTCGGCGCCTAGTCGCTCGTGGCGAGGGCAGCGACGATGTGGGGAAGGAGCTTGCGGAAGGCCTGCCCGCGGTGGCTGATGGCGTTCTTTTCCGCCGGGGCCAGTTCGGCGCAGCTGACACAAAGGCCGTCCGGAACCAGGATCGGGTCGTAGCCGAAACCGCCATCGCCGCGCGGCTCGCGCAGCAGCAGCCCCGGCAGTTCCCCAAATTCAACATGCCCGACACCGTACATCCCGCCGGTATTCGCTCCGACACCGTCAATCCCATACTGGACCGGCACCGCCACCGCGGCGGCACAGACAAAACGCGCGCCGCGGTGGGCGTCGTCAATGTCCGCCAGCTGGGCCAACAGGAGCGCCATGTTCTCGCCGTCGTCCCCGTGCCGGCCGGACCAGCGGGCCGAGAAGATCCCCGGCGCGCCGCCCAGTACGTCTACGGCCAGCCCGGAATCGTCGGCCACGGCCACCAGTCCGGTCGCCTTCGCCACGGCCCGGGCCTTCAGCAGCGAGTTTTCCGCAAAAGTCACTCCGGTTTCAGCCACGTCGGGTGCGCCGGCGGCCTGCGCGTCGATAACCTGCGTGTCGACGTCGAGCCCGGGAATCCGGCCGCGCAGCAGTTCCCGGAACTCGCGGAGCTTGCCCTTATTACGCGTGGCCAGCACCAGACGCGCCCCGGAAACGTTCACCCTCAAAGCCCCAGCGTGTCCCGCTGGATCTGTGACAGCTGCGCCGTGCCCAGCAGCGCAAGATCCAGCAGGGCATCCAGCTCACTTCGGTCGAACGGCGCGCCCTCGGCGGTCCCCTGCACCTCCACGAACTTACCGGAACCGGTCACCACGACGTTCATATCGGTTTCCGCCCGGACATCCTCCACGTAGGGCAGGTCCAGCATCGGCACGCCGTCAATGATCCCGACGGACACGGCGGCCACGGTGTCGGTCAGCGGCTGGGCACTGCGGGCGATCAGCTTGTTCTCCCGGGCATAGCGGATCGCGTCGGCAAGCGCCACATAGGCGCCCGTGATCGCGGCGGTCCGGGTGCCGCCGTCGGCCTGCAGCACGTCGCAGTCGAGCACAATCGTGTTTTCGCCTAGCGCTCGGGTATCAATGATGGAACGCAGCGAGCGGCCAATCAGCCGTGAGATTTCGTGCGTCCGGCCGCCGATTCTGCCCTTGACCGACTCGCGGTCCGAGCGCGTATTCGTGGCCCGCGGCAGCATTGCGTATTCGGCCGTCACCCAGCCCCGGCCCTCACCCTTGAGCCAGCGCGGGACCCCGGCGGTCAGCGACGCGGTGCACAGTACGCGGGTGTTGCCGAACTCGATCAGCGCGGACCCTTCGGCCTGTTTGGACCAGCCGCGCGTGATGCTGATGTCGCGGAGCTGATCCGGTGCGCGCCCGTCCGCACGGATCGTGGTGGTTGCCGCAGAAATTTCGCCTGTTGTCATGGTTCCAGCTTAGCCAATCCGCGCTGCGGTAAAGTCATGGCGTATGGACGCACAGCACCGCACCGTTACCCTGCCCGGCGGCGGGGCGGTTCCCCGGCTGGGTCAGGGAACCTGGTACATGGGCGACGACGGCGGCACCCGAGAGCGCGAAATCCGCACCTTGCGTGCCGGTCTGGACCTGGGGCTGACGCTGATCGATACGGCGGAAATGTACGGTGACGGCCGTGCCGAAGAACTGGTCGGCGAAGCCATCGCCGGCCGCCGGGATGAGGTGTTCCTGGTCAGTAAGGTGCTGCCGTCCCACGCCAGTGCCGGCGGTACGGCGCGGGCGCTGGCGGCGAGCCTGGAGCGCCTCGGCACGGATTACCTGGATCTGTACCTGCTGCATTGGCGTGGCGGGATCCCGCTGGCCGAAAGCATCGGCGCCCTGCAGGAACTGGTCGGCGCGGGGAAGATCCGGCACTGGGGCGTCAGCAACCTGGACGTCGATGACCTGCACGAACTCGACACGGTACCGCACGCCAAGGCGCTGGCGACCGATCAGCTTTTGTACAATCTGACCCGGCGGGGCATTGAATACGACCTGCTGCCGATGCTGGCCGAACGTCATGTCCCCGTCATGGCCTACTCGCCGATCGAGCAGGGGCGGCTGCTGTCGCATCGGGAGCTGGGCCGGATCGCCGCTGCGCACAACGTGAGCGCGGCGCAGATCGCGCTGGCCTGGGTGCTCCGCAGCCCGGACGTCATCGCCATCCCCAAGGCCTCCACCGTGGAGCATGTCCGGCAGAACCACGCCAGCCTGGACATCAGGCTCAGCAGCGAAGACCTCGCCGCCCTGGATGCGGCCTTCCCGCCGCCGGGGGCCGGCACGATTCCCTGGTGACAGGCTCAGATCGTGTAGTGCACTCCGGCAACGGCCACCGCCACCTGGCCGTCGAATTCCGGCAGCGCCTCGGCAACAACCCGGTTTGCGTCGGTCCAGACCGGGAGATGCGTCAGCAACAGCCGGCGGGCGTTCGCCTTGGCCGCGGCCTGGGCTGCGCGCTTTCCCGTCAGATGAACGCCCTTGATGGCATCGTCGCGACCTTCCTCAAAGGCCGCTTCACACAGGAACAGGTGCGCATCCTGGGCCGCTTCGATCAGACCGGGGCAGGAATCGGTGTCGCCGGAATACGTCAGCACGGCGACCCTGTCCACCCCGGTGCCGTCGTACTCGGACACCTCCACGCGCAGGGCGTAGGCCTCTTCCACGGGGTGGTTCACTGTGTACGGGGTGATCCGGAAAGGACCCAGCTGCACGGTTTCGCGTTCGGTCCACAGCCGGAAATCGAACTCCTCGCGCATGCCCGGCACCGGATCCAGACCGTAGGCAGTCGCCAGCCGGTCCGCCGTCGCCGCCGGACCCCAGACGGGAATGCGGCCAGCCTTCCAGCCGTTCGGATCCCAGCGGACCGCCACATGCAGCCCGCACAGGTCCATGCAGTGATCCGGGTGCAGGTGGGTCAGGAAGATGGCATCGATGTCCTGCAGGTCCATGTATTTCTGCACGGCTCCGAGGGCACCGCTGCCCAGATCCAGCAGAATGCGCCAGGGCCGGATGCCGTCGTGCGCGGTCAGAAGATAGCACGACGCCGGCGATTGGGGACCGGGGAAGGAGCCGCTGCAGCCCACGATCGTGAGTTTCACGGCTGCTCGCCCAACCCGGTGCCACCAAGACCGGGGTTCCCAAAGCCGGTGCCGCCAAACCCGGTGTCCCTGAGCACGAAGTTGGAAATCCGGGGGCTGCCGGCCCGGGTCCGCGCGGCCGCAACCATATCCGGGCTGATCAGGGCCATTGACCCCGTCGGGTAATGGGCCGCGACGTGGTCCACCTGTTCGACGCTCAGCACCTCGGGGCCAAGGAACCGGCGGGCCAGCACCTCGAAGGCGACCGCATCCCCGGTGGCCAGAAAATTGTGCACCGGTGCAGCCGCCGCAGTGCGTTCCAGATCGTGGCTGACCAGGGCGCGGTAAACATCCTTGGCGGTCTCCTCCGCGCTGGACACCAGGGTGACGCCGTCGCCCATGCAGAAGGCGATGACACCGGTCAGCAGCGGGTAATGCGTGCAACCCAGCACCAGCGTGTCCACGTCGGCCGCCTTGAGAGCGGCCAGATAGGCCTGCGCGGTGGAGAGCAGCTGCGGGCCTGCGGTGATCCCGGATTCGACGAATTCCACAAAGTCCGGGCAGGCCACAGAGGTGATCTGCAGGTCGGGGGCGGCGGCGAAGGTGTCCTCATAGGCACGCGAGCCGATGGTCGCCGAGGTCCCGATGACGCCGACGCGGCCGGTCCGGGTGGCGGCAACCGCGCGGCGCACCGCGGGCTGGATCACCTCGATGACGGGAATCCCGTACCGCGCTGTGTAACGCTCCCGGGCATCGCGCAGCACGGCGGCGGAGGCGGTATTGCAGGCGATAACCAGGAGTTTGACGCCGGAGTCCACCAGCTCGTCCATCACGCCAAGGGCGTTGGCGCGCACCTCGGCGATGGGCAACGGGCCATACGGGCCCTTGGCGGTGTCGCCGACGTACAGAATGGATTCATTGGGCAGCTGGTCAATCACGGCGCGGGCCACGGTGAGGCCGCCGACGCCGGAATCGAAGATGCCGATGGCCCGGGCGGAACGTTCGGATCCGGAGGTGTCCGCCGCTATCCGCGCGGCGCCGGTCCCACCGGGACCTGCCGCAGCAGCGGGAAGGGATCCTTGACTCGATGCTGAGCTCATGATCGTCCCAGACTAGATGGTCCCGGCCCCCGGCGTGAACTTTTGCCCACGTCGGCTTGGTCACAACTCCCGGCCGGGCTGATCTCAGGCACGGTCCTTCAGGCCCAGCAGCATGGCCTGGACCAGTGCTTCCTGCAGCCAGGAGACAAAGTTGTAGACCAGCGCAAGGTAAGAATCGACGTCGTCGGCCTGGGACCAGTCCTGCAGCTGGTGGATCCGTTCGGCGTCCTCTTCGCCGCGGATGCTGAGCCGCTCGGCAAGCACCAGCCGGACGTCGTTAAGCGCCATGGCCCAGTATTTGGCCTGCTCGCCGCTGAGGACGAGCTTGTCCGAGTCGAGGTCCAGGGCCGCCGCGCGCAGGGCACCGATCTTCGTTTCCCGCAGTGAGCGTTCGGTGAGCTGCCGGAACTCCAGGGCGGCGCCGGCGCTTTTCTCGTCCACGTCCGTGACCACGTCCGGCAGCAGCCGTTTGAGCGCCGGATCGGTGGGGACGCTCACATCCATGTCCAGGCCGATCAGCGCTGCCAGCGGGTCCGTATGCGCCGGTGACGCCGGTTCCAGCATGTCCACAATGTCCGCAAAAAGATTGCGGAGCAGCTCACGCTCCGCTTGCTCCAGCTGCCCGGTGATTCCCTTGCGGCCGTATTTAAAGGCTTTAGCCACGCTGTCAGGACCCCGCATTCATATCGTCTTTTTGCACGGTGGCCCAGAGCCCAAAACCGTGCATTGCGACGGCGTCGGCTTCGATCTTTTCCTTGCCGCCATGCGCCACGGCGGACCGCCCCTCGGTGTGCACCTGCATCATCAGCTGCGCCGCCTTGGCCTCGGAATAGCCGAAGTAGCTCTGGAAGACAAAGCTGACATAGCTCATCAGGTTCACCGGATCGTTCCAGACGATCAGCACCCAAGGGACATCGGCGGCGCTGCGCTCGTGGACATGGGTTTCCCGGGCAAGATCGGGAGCGGTGCTGACGGTCATATGTCCATTCTAGTGCGGCCGCATTAGAGTGAATTTCGTGACTACTTCGCCCCCCTGGGACCATCCCGCCACATCTTTGTATACGGACCACTATGAGCTGACCATGCTCCAGGCCGCCCTGCACTCGGGTGCCGCGCACCGCCGGAGCGTCTTCGAGGCGTTTGCCCGACGGCTGCCGGACGGGCGCGGCTATGGGGTGGTGGGCGGCACGGGCCGGCTGCTGGAGGGCATCGAACGGTTCCGCTTCGGATCCCCGGAACTGGACTTTCTGGCGCGGAACCAGGTGGTCAATGACCAGACGCTCACTTGGCTGGCCGACTTCAGGTTTTCCGGCAGTATTTACGGCTATGCCGAGGGCGACGCCTATTTCCCCAACTCCCCCATCCTGGTTCTCGAGTCGACCTTTGCCGAGGCCTGCATACTGGAAACGTATGTGCTCTCCGTGCTCAACCATGACAGTGCCATTGCCTCCGCAGCCTCCCGGATGGTCGGTGCGGCGGGTGGACGGCCGTGCATTGAAATGGGCTCGCGGCGCACGCACGAGGAATCCGCGGTCGCTGCGTCCCGCGCTGCCGTCATTGCCGGCTTCGCCAGCACCTCGAATCTGGAGTGCGGACGCCGCTATGGCGTGCGGACCGTCGGGACGGCCGCGCACTCCTTCACGCTGCTGCACGACACGGAACGTGCGGCCTTTGCCGCGCAGCTTCAGTCCCTCGGCGCGGCCACCACGCTGCTGGTCGACACCTATGACGTTGAAGCCGCGGTGCGCACGGCGGTTGAACTCGCCGGTCCTGCGCTCGGCGGGGTCCGGCTGGATTCCGGCGATCTGCTGGCTCAGGCCCGGGAGGTGCGGACGCTGCTGGACTCGCTGGGGAACACCGGGACCCGGATCACCGTGACCTCCGATCTGGATGAATATGCCATTGCCGCCCTGGCCGCGGCTCCGGTGGATTCCTATGGTGTGGGCACGTCGCTGGTGACCGGTTCCGGCGCCTCCACGGCGGGCATGGTCTATAAGCTGGTCAGCCGGGAGGCCGACGACGGCACGTTCGTCCCGGTGGCCAAGATCGCCAAAAACAAGACGTCCGTCGGCGGCCGCAAACACGCGCTGCGCCGACGCAATGCCCGTGGAACCGCGACGGCGGAGATCATCGGCATCGGTCACCGGCCCGAGGACGACGGCGACGACCGGCCGCTGATGCACGACTTCATGATCGACGGCGTGCTCACGCCCGGCTGGACCGGACACGAGGGCGTGCTCCGCGCCGCCGAACAACACCGCACATCAATGGCCGAGCTGCCCGGAACGGCACGACGGCTGCAACGCGGTGAACCGGTAATACCTACGGAATTTGAGGTGGCGTAATGGCACAGGCCCTGCTGATTGTGGACGTGCAGAACGATTTCTGCGAAGGCGGATCACTTGCCGTGGCCGGCGGAGCGTCGCTGGCGGCGGAGATCAGCGAGCTGCTTGATGCCACGATGGATTATGACTTCGTGCTGGCGACCCAGGACTGGCATATCGATCCGGGCGCGCATTTCTCCGAGTCCCCCGATTTTGTGGACAGCTGGCCGGTCCATTGCGTTGCGGGCAGCCACGGCGCCGCGCTGCATCCGGATCTGGACACGGAAACCATCGACGCCTATTTCCGCAAGGGCCGGTTTGCCGCGGCCTATTCCGGATTTGAGGGCCTGCTGGCGCCGGAGGACGAGGTGCGGGTGGGGGAACGCGCGCCGGGTGAATCCGGCGAGGAGAACGATGCCGATGCCGTCGCGGAGCGGACCGTCACGCTCGATGACTGGCTCCGCGAGCACGACGTCGATGCGGTCACCATTGTGGGCATCGCCGCGGACCACTGCGTGCTGGCGACCGCGCTGGATGCCATCGAGGCCGGCTACGACACCACTGTCCTGACGGATTTGATTGCCGGCGTCAGCGCTGATTCCACGGAAGCCGCACTGGAGAAGCTGGCCGACGCCGGAGTAGAGCTCCGGCACTCCTGACCGGCCCAAAATCCCCATCGACTGTGCAGCAGCTGCACGATACAGCGCTCAAAGCGACGTCTGCGGCACAGTCGATATCGAGGGACAGAAGGCGGGCGGCGACGTCCTACTTCCGGCCGATGAACCAGCCCTGCAGCTTCTTCAGTCTTTCCTGCAGCTGATTCTCGTTTGCCTGCGCCACGGCCGGGCCACCGCATTTGCGCCGCAGTTCGCTGTGCACCATACCGTGCGGCATCCCCGTTCTGGCGGCCCACGCGGAAACGTTTTTGGCCAGTTCGTTGCGCAGCTCGGTCAGCATCCGATGGTCGATCACCGCCGGTGCTGCCGCCTCGGGCTGCGCAGCGCCCGGGGCCTTGCGCCGACGTGACTGCTGCTCGGCCTGGCGCTGGCGCAGCAGAACGCTGACCTGGTCGGCGTCCAGCAGGCCCGGGATGCCGAGGAAATCAAGCTCGTCCTCGCTGCCCATCTCGCCGCCGGTGCCGAATTCGCCGCCGTCGAACAGCACCCGGTCAAAGGATGCCTGGGATTCCAACGCCTCGAACTTGAATTTCTCCAGCGTGTCCGAGCCCTTTTCCTCCCGGTTCGCCTCCAGCATCTCGGCGTCTTCGGTGGCGAATCCGTCCGGCTCGGCATCCGGGCGGTCCAGGGCATGGTCGCGCTCAAGCTCCAGCTGGTTGGCCAGCACCATCAGGTTCGGCACGGAGGGAAGGAAGACCGACGCCGTTTCTCCCCTTTTGCGGGCCCGCACAAAACGCCCCACCGCCTGCGCGAAGAACAGCGGCGTCGCCGTCGAGGTGGCGTACACCCCCACGGCCAGACGCGGAACGTCCACGCCCTCGGACACCATGCGCACGGCGACCATCCAGCGCTTCTGACCGGCGGAAAATTCCTCGATTTTGTGCGAGGCCTTGGCATCGTCGGAGAGGATCACGGTGGGCGATTCTCCAGTGATCTTCTTCAGCGTTCCGGCGTAGGCGCGTGCGTCCTCGTGGTCGGTGGCAATCACCATCCCGCCGGCGTCGGGGACGGCCCGGCGCATCTCCGTCAGCCGCTTATCCGCAGCGGCCAGCACGGACGGGATCCATTCCCCGGTGGGGTTCAGCGCCGTGCGCCAGGCCTGCGACGTGATGTCCTTGGTCACGGGCGCGCCCAGCGAGGCTGACATCTCCTCGCCGGTCCCCGTCCGCCAGCGCATCTGGCCGGAATACGCCATGAACATCACGGGCCGGACCACATGGTCCCGGAGCGCTTCCCCATAGCCGTAGGTATAGTCCGCCCGCGACCGCCGGATCCCCTCGCGGTCCTCGACATACTCCACAAATGGAATGGCCGCCGTGTCGGAGCGGAACGGGGTCCCGGTCAGCGCCAGCCGGCGGGTGGCCGGTTCAAACGCTTCCCTGATTCCGTCGCCCCAGGACAGCGCGTCGCCGCCGTGGTGGATCTCGTCCAGAATCACCAGGGTCCGGGCCGCTTCGGTTTTGGCCCGGTGCAGCATCGGCTTGCTGGCCACCTGCGCATACGTCACCGCAACGCCCATAAACCCGCGGCCGTGTTTGCCGTCGGCATTTTTGAAGTTCGGATCGATCGCGATGCCCACCCGGGCCGCCGCGTCCGCCCACTGCCGCTTCAGGTGGTCGGTCGGCGTCACGATCGTGACCCGGTTCACCACTCCGCGTTCAATCAGCTCCGTGGCGATCCGCAGCGCAAAGGTCGTCTTTCCCGCGCCCGGGGTGGCGACGGCCAGAAAGTCCTGCGGCTCGGTCGCAAAGTAATTTTCCATCGCCTGGGCCTGCCACGCGCGCAGCTTCGGCGCGGTCCCCCACGCAGCGCGTTCCGGGTAGGCCGGAGGCAGCGCGGGGCCGCCAAAAAGAGTCTCGGTCACAGCTGGATATCCCCCATCCGGGCGCACCGAACCCGGACCCGTCCCGTGCCGTCAGCGGTCACCTGCGGGTCTGCATCATCCGTCAGCACTTATTTATCGGCGCCCGGTTTGTCTTTGCCCTTGTCCTTGCCGGGGCTCAGACCGTCATAGATGGCTTTGCACTCGGGGCAGACCGGGAATTTTTGCGGGTCCCGGCCGGGCGTCCACACCTTGCCGCAGAGCGCGATCACGGGCTCGCCGGAGAGGGCGGATTCCATGATCTTTTCCTTGCGGACATAGTGGGCGAAGCGCTCCCGGTCACCCGGTTCCAGCTCTTCGCGCAGTTCCTCGCGTTCGATCGTGGCTGTGGACGTACCAGGGCCCTGCGGGGTCCGCATCGGATCAGTTTCGAATGGGTCTGGTGGCATACTCATGCTATCCATCCTAGCCGCTGACCGGCGCGGAGCCACCTGCTGAAGTACGACGGCGAACCCGCCGGGGAGGTCAGCCGACGGCGAACCCGCCGGGAGGCAGCGAACGGAACCTGCCGCCGTCGTACTCTGCGCCCGAGCTGCGTAGGTCCCCGCCGCCCGCACGCGTTCACACGGCCCGCGCACCAATAATGGACGGACGCACCGGCACGTGGGGTGCAGCAGGTGCGCCCGTCCACGGCTGGTGCCAAGGCGGGCCGTGCTGGGCCAAGGCGGGCCGACACGGTTCTTCGGGATTAGAGTCCTTGCCACTCCGGTTTGTTGTCGTAGGTGTACCGGTAGAACTCCTCCAGCTGCAGCGACGACGCGGCCGCCTCGTCCAGCAGGATCGTGGCGTGCGGGTGGAACTGCAGCACGGAGGCGGCGCAGATGGCCGCGACCGGGCCCTCGATGAAGTCCCGGACGGCCTGTGCCTTTTGGGCGCCGGTGGCCACCAGGAGCACATGCCGGGCGTCCATGATGGTGCCCAGCCCCTGGGTGACAACATGGTGCGGAACCTGGTCGAAGTGCCCGAAGAACCGAGCGTTGTCGCGGCGGGTCTGCTCCAGCAGCGTCTTAATCCGCGTGCGCGACGCGAGGGATGAGCCGGGCTCGTTGAAACCGATGTGCCCGTCCGTGCCGACGCCCAGAATCTGCAGATCCACGCCGCCGGCGGCCTTGATCGCGTCCTCATACGCCTGGCAGGCCGCCGGCACGTCCGCCGCGGAGCCGTCCGGACCGTGCACATTTTCCGGCGCGATATCCACCCGGTTGGTGAACTCGCGGCGGATCACCTCCCGGTAGGATTCGGGATGGCCGGCCGGCAGCCCCACATATTCATCCAGCGCAAAGCCGTGGGCGCGGGCAAAGCTGAGCCCGGTCTCCGCATGGCGGCGGGCCAGCTCGTCATAGATCGGCAGCGGAGACGAGCCCGTGGCCAGACCCAGCACGGCGTCCGGTTTGCGGCGGACCAGGGCCTCGATGGCATCGGCGGCGCGGCTGCCGATCTCCGTACTGCTGGGGAGAATGACTACCTCCATGGATCACTACCTTTCCCGCCCGGGTTCGCCCCGGTGCAGAATCTGACGATGGGCACAGAATGTGACGATGCCGACAAGCATGCTCGCTTAGAACGTGCTCCCGCAGAACATGCTCCTTAGTGAGAACACACCCCCTTAGAAGATATCCCATGTCCCATCTGCTGGCCAGTGCTACGCGTTCCTGGACACCGCCAGCAGCATTTCCGGGGCCCGCCGGTCAAAAAGTCTGGCGCCGACACGGATTCCGACGGCGAGCAGCGCGGCGCCGAGGATCAGCCCCACCGCCAAGGCCAGCCATGCCAGGAGCACCTGCCCTGACACGAGGCCAAGGATGACGAGGATCAGTTCCGGCAGCAGCAGGACGCCAAAGCCGGCAAAACCGGCCAGCTGCAGCACACCGGAGGCGAATCCGTTGCCGGGCCTGGATTTGAAGGGGCTGTCGCCCGGGGCGGGCGCATTGAAGGTGAACCGGGCCGAGAACACGCTGACCAGTCCCAGCCCGCTGAGCAGTGTTCCGAACATCAGTCCCAGCGAGCCGGGCAGGAACGCCCAGCTGTTATTGATACCCGCACCGATGAGCGAGTAGAGCAGTCCCAGCGGCAGCGCCAGCACCGCACATGCCAGCGCCCGCCCGGACCGGTCGGCGGTACCGCTGACGCCGGTGGTGACATGCAGCGCGAAGGCCGTATTGTCGTAGGAAATATCCGCAGAAATCGACCAGACCAGCAGGCCGACGGCGATGGCGCCCGCAAAGTCCAGCACCGCGAAGTTGCCGGTGCCGGCCCCGCTGACGACGAAGACCAGCGGCAGGATCGGGGCGATGATCAGCGCCATGGAATACCGCGGATCCCTGAACCAGTAGGTCAGTGAGCGCGCCGCCACCGCCCCGGTCGGTGTGCCGGGGAGGAGCCTGAAGAAGCCGAGTCTGCCGCCGCGGCGGCTCGCTCCGCTGCTGTGGACAGGGGTGACCAAGGCCTTGGCCAGTGAGATTTTCCACAGCCAGGTCAGGACCGCGAGCGTTCCCAGCGCGATCAGGAATTTCAGCCCTGCCTCGGTGTAGGCACCGGCGGCCAGATCCGCGGGAACGGACCAGGCAGCTCCGAGCGGCGTCCATGAAATGGTCCGCGCCAGCGCGGGAAGGTACTCGGACAGGTTTGACAACCCCTGGGACAGACTGGTGATGATCGGTCCCAGCAGCACCAGCGGAACAATCAGCACCACGCCGCTGAGGTCCTTGAACCGCCGGGACGACGCCAGGTTGGCACTGGCGGAGGTCATCGTGCGGGAGGCCACTATGCAGGTGAGGACCGCCAGCACGGCGCACACCAGCGCCGCCAGCATCGCCGGCGGGTGCTTCCACCAGGTACCTATCGTGCCCAGTGCCGCCAACAGCGTAATGGCGCCAGGAACCCCCAGAAAACCGGACAGCGCCAGGCCAGCCAGCAGCTCCTTCATGGGAATAGCGAAGGTGACAAACCTCGCCGGGTCCAGCGTCATGTCCACGCCGGCGGCCAGGACGGGAATCACCAGCCAGCCGAGCAAAACGGCGGCCCCGGCCAGCACCACCACGGTTTTGGCAACCTCGATATCCACCGTGCTGAGTGCGGCCAGGCCAACAATGGCCAGTAGCAGGATACCCAGCCCATAGAGCGCACCGAACACCATGCCCACCAGCTGCATCGGCGAGCGGCGCAGCGAATTGCGCAGCAGGATCAGCTTGAGCCTTAGGAGGTGCGCAACCATGACAGCCCCTCGGTCTGGTTGCGTCCGCCCACCAGTTCAACAAACTTATCTTCCAGACTCATGGAGCCCCGGACGTCATCCACCGTGCCCGCCGCCAGCACGTTTCCGCCGGCGATCACCGCCACGTGGTCGCACATGCGCTGCACCAGATCCATCACATGGCTGGAAACTATGACGGTACCGCCGGAATCCACATAGCCCTGCAGAATGTCGCGGATGTTTGCCGCAGAGATCGGGTCAACGGATTCGAAGGGCTCATCAAGGACCAGCAGCTTCGGAGCGTGGATCAGCGCCGATGCGAGGGCAATCTTCTTCGTCATACCCGCGGAGTAATCGACCACCAGCGTGCCGGCGTCCTGGCCCAGATCCAGCGCCGCCAGCAGGTCCTTCACCCGTTCCGCCACGGTGTCCCGGTCCATCCCGCGCAGCAGGCCCGCATAGGTGACCAGCTGCTCGCCGGACAACCTGTCAAAGAGCCGGACGCCGTCGGGCAGTATGCCCATCAGCTTTTTGGCCTGAAGCTGATGGTCCCAGACGTTGACCCCGTGTACCCAGACACTGCCGTAATCCGGGCGCAGCAGCCCGGTGGCCATGGACAGCGTGGTGGTTTTTCCGGCGCCGTTGGGTCCGACAAGCCCGTAAAACGAGCCGGACGGCACGTCGAGATTGATTCCGTTGACGGCGATTTTCCCGCCGAACCGTTTGGCCAGTGCCCGGATGACAAGTGCCGGCGGGACATCGTTAGGGCCGGCGGGGGCCGGCATTGTGGCGGGGGCCGGCGGGTATGCGGAAGGGTTCGGGGCGTCGGTCATACCGCCACGCTAGCAGCCGGCCCCGCGGCGGCAAGCCATCAGAAAGGATGATTTCTCCTTCCCCAGCCGTCCCGCATCTGAGGTGCTCATCTGCGGGGATGAGCGCGGTGGAGATGGGAGCGGCGTTGGGAGCGAGGCGGGAACGCGGGGCTAATACCTGCCTGTGGCTGCTGCCCTTTCGTATTGTGGGGCCCACGGCAGCACAACGCCGAGGTCATGGGCCGCGCGCTGCCACCAGTGTGGATCCCGCAACGCCGCGCGGGCCAGAAAAACCCCGTCCGCCTGGCCGGTGGCGACAACGTGCTCGGCCTGGTCCGCCGTCGAAATAAGTCCGATGGCGCCGACGTGCACGTCCGTTTCGCGGCGGATCTGCGCGGCGAACGGCGTCTGGTATCCGGGGCCCACCGGGATCTTCGTCCCCGCGACCGCTCCGCCGCTGGAAACGTCGATCAGGTCCACGCCGTGCTCAGCGGCCCGGCGGACCAGCCGGACCGAGCTGTCCCCGTCCAGACCGCCGGGCGTCCAGTCCGTGGCGGAAATCCGCAGCAGCAGCGGCATGCCCTCCGGAATGCGGGACCGCACGGCGTCGATGACGGCAAGTGTCAGCCTGCCGCGGCGTTCCTCGTCCCCGCCCCACGCATCCGTGCGTGTATTGACCAGGGGGCTGAGGAACTGATGCAGCAGGTAGCCGTGCGCAGCGTGGATCTCCACGGTATCGAAGCCCGCCTGAACCGCCCGGTCCGCGGCGTCGGCATAGTCGCCGATAACGGCGGTGATGTCCGCCTCGGTCATGGCCCGTGGCGCTGCGTAGCCGTCAAAGGCCTCCGCCGTGGCACCGACGGTGCCCCAACCGTGGTCCGCCGCAGGGACACTGCCGGTGCGTCCGGAGAACGGCCAGTAGGTGGAACCCTTTCGTCCCGCATGCGCCAGCTGTACACCGACTTTGGTCTGCACCGAGCCGATCGAGTGCACAAAATCCGTGATCCGATGCCACGCCCGGGCCTGCTCATCGTTATAGATGCCGGCATCCCGCGGACTGATCCGCCCCTCGGCATTGACGGCGCTGGCCTCGGTCAGGATCAGGGCCGCGCCGCCGGCGGCGAACTGCCCCAAATGCATCAGGTGCCAGTCCGTGGGAACGCCGGGGGCCGCCGGGTCCGCGGAATACTGGCACATCGGCGAAACCCAGCCGCGGTGGGAGAGCTCCATGGCACGCAGCGTCAGCGGCGTGAAGAGTTTTGAGTTGGTCACACCGTCCCTAACAGTCCGGCGGCGCCGGACATTCCGCCCCACCATCTGAGGTGCGCATTCTGCGGGTGTTTCGCCGAAAGTGCCCCGAAACGCGCACCTCAGATTCGAGAGGGGCGCGGCGAGGCCGGTCGTGCTAAACCTGTCGTGCTAAAAGAGCGCGCGGGCCAGCGTCTGCCGCGCCTTGGCTACGCGCGGATCGCTCACGCCGACGACGTCGAACAATGCAAGCAGACGGATTCGCGCCGTTTCCCGCTCTGGACCGAAATGCCCGGCAATGAAGGACAGGATCCGGCCGAAGCCGTCCTCCACGTGGCCGCCGACAATGTCCAGATCCGCAACAGCCAACTGGGCATCCGTATCGTCGGTGTCCGCCGCCGCCTTGCGGCGCAGGGCCTCGGCCTGATCCGCGGCAATCGCCGCCGTGCGCTGCATCAATTGCACCTGCGCCAGACCGACCTTGGCATCGGCGTCGGCGGGTTGATCCGCCAGAGCCTGTCGGTATGCCGTCTCAGCGGCGTCGTAGTCCCCCGCCTCAATGGCATCGAACGCGGCCTGATGCAGCGGCGGGAGCGGCGCCGGAACCTGCTCGGTGCCTGGCTCCGTGTCCGCCCCGAGGCTGCCGTTGACGCCATTGGCGGCGGCCACCTTCAGCAGCTCATCCAGCAGGCGTCCGACCTGTTCCTGCGGCATTTCGCCCTCGAAGAGCGGTACCGGCTGTCCATTGATCAGCGCCACCACCGTCGGGATGGCCTGGGCACCAAAGGCCTGCGCAATCTGCGGGCTCGCCTCGGCGTCGACCCTGGCCAGCAGCAGCCGCCCGGCGTAACCGGTCACCAGCCGCTCCAGCATGACATTCAGGCTGCTCGCCTGGCCGGACCAGGCAGCACCCAGAGACACCACAACCGGCACCTGGGCGGAGACCTGAACCAGCTCCTGGAAGCTCTGCTCGGTGACGTCGACGGCGTAGGCGCTGGCGCTGGCGCTGGCGCTGGCGGCGGCAGCATCGTCGCCATTGGCCGGCTGGCCGTCCGCAGACCCGCCGCCCGCAGCCGGCGGCGCGGCAGCCGGGGGCGCGGGGCGCGGATTCTTCAGCGCGGACAGATCCACCGCGCCGCGCAGATTGATGCCGGCGGCGAAAGCGGGATTGACAGGAGTGGAACCTGGTTGAGTCATAGTTTTACTCTATCTGTGGCAGTACTGCGGGCGTTATCTGCGCGAGCGGGACACGGGAGATCTACTTGAAGCCCGCGCCGATCAGGCCGCGGGTGGCCGACAACAGGATCATCTTATCCGTGGAGCCGGCCGCCGGAACATAAAGGACCACCGGTTCGCCAAAGTTGAGCACGAACCCCTTGGTCGTCTCCGTCCCGCCGGTGAAAACCGCCGCATCCGCCCCCACGGTCAGCTTGGCGTCGGCCTTGGACGTCGCGTCGACATTAAAGTGGACGTTGGAAATCACCAGAGCGCCGCCGTCGGCCGTCCGCAGCACGCGGCCGGTACCCGGCACCGGCGTATGCGTGAAGGCGTACGTCGCGTCCGGACCCTTGGCGGCAATATCCGCACCGTAGGAGTCAACGTCGGGGATATAGACCGGATCGGTGATCTTGTCCTTCCACTGGCTGTCCGGTTTGGTCAGCCGGTCGCTGAGCGCGGCCAGCGCCTCATTCGGGGACATCTGCAGCGCCGACTTGTCATCCATTGCCACCGTGCCGACGCCCTTCTTGTCGACGGCGGGAAAGGTCTCCCCCGGCAGCAGCGGCGTCGCCTGATCCAGCTTGTAGTTGTCCCGGGGTGTATTCTGCACCAGGGTCAGCAGCTGCGGGACCGTGTTGTTCCCGCCCTGCGTGACCGCCATGACGGTGCGGGGCCAGGCCCGGTCGGTACTGATCACCTTGGTCAGCAGCTGCGAACTTGCCACCGGCGTGACGGCGGCGTAGTCGGCGACCTGCGAACGGATCTTGTAGTTGGCGCTGCGCAGTTCCAGAGCCGAACCGGCAACCCGGTCCTGCAGTTGTCCGGCGTCCTTGGCCGCGTCTCCGGTGGCCACGGCATTGGCGACGGCGTCAAGAATGCGGCCAAACTGGCCTTCCAGCAGCACCGGAACGGCGGCCGGAGCCTGCGCGCCGGACGTTGCGGTCCCGGTGGCGGACGACGGCGAACCGCTCGTCGCGCTGCCCGTCGCGGCGGAGCTGGTGTCGGACGACGGCGGCGTGGTCGCCGCGCTGGCGGCCGGTACCACTGTGCCGGTCAACAACAAGGCCGCTACGGCGGCCGTAACCGGGGTGTAGCGGCTGAACAGTGATTTCCCAGACCCGCCCTCCGGCTTGTCGGTCGGGTTCTTGGCAGGGCTACCGGCTGCCTGATCGGCCGGGCGATCGGACGGCGTGGCAGCCGGCCCGTCGGCGGGCGTCCCGGGCGAACTGTTTGCGGCCTTGTCAACGGACTTTCCCGAATGCGTCCGGGTGCCTGTCGTCCCCACCGAACTGCGGCGTCCCTTTTTCGGCCGGAACAACAGCATCAGCACGCCGGCAATCAGGATCAGCGCCCCGATCACGATCAGCGGGACCGCCCATGGTGTGCTGGTGTCATTGGGCGCGGTCACGGAAATATCCGTCGGAGCCGCGGCCGTGCCGTCGGAGGCGATCAGCAACGACCAGTTGCCATCGGCCGGCGGCGTCCACTGATAGCTGAGTTCGCCGCTGGCGGTTTCCTGCCCGGTCCACAAATCGGATCCGGCAGGGTTGGGAACGGTGGCGTCACCGTCGGTGCTCTTCGTCGTGAGCGTCTTGAAATCGGCGTCGGCCCCGGTCACGCTCAGGTGCGCGGCGTTGCCAACCCAGGCGCCGACGTCGTCCGAACGGCCCGCGGCCAGCACAATAGGACCGGCAGACTTGACCTTGATGGTTACCGGACTACCGTGCAGGGACGGGACATTGGAATCAACAACGGTTACCGGAGCGCTTTTCGCGCCTTGGGCCACGGAAGCCGTGACGGTGTCCGGCGGGAGCCAGAGGGTCCGCTGCCCGATCCCGAGCCCCAGGAGCACCAGCCCCAGAATGGCCAGCACAATTGCTATCTTTGAACGCACGAAATAAGCCTAACGTCGGCGGAAACACGATTTTGCTTCCCATAAGCCTAACCGTTTTGCTATATGATGGGCATTTTCGGGTGGTCCCGGGTCCGTAAAATACCGCCCCGGCGAAGGCCTTCGCGGACCCGAAGGCCCGCACCCATGCCGATGTACAGCCGGAACCGCGGATGCCCGCGGCCCGAATGAGGCATTGCTCACCGTGATCGGGCTGATAATGTTTGGCACACAGAGCCGACGGCCGCGATGCCCGCCTCCGATCACCCGACCCACGCGATGTGAAAGCAGCGAACCCCCTTGACCCCAGCAGACGATCCCAGCCAGCAACAGGACCGTGTCCCGGTCGAAGCCGCGTCGGTACTCGTTTCCGCGCGCCCCGGTTTCTTCAAGAGAACGCTCGAACAGCTGCACCGGCCCATTCCCGGCGCCCAGCCGCGGCGCCGGTTCGAGATGCCCCCCGAAGCCGTTCCCGAAGCCACCGGGCCGATGGATTCCGCGGATGCCAAATTCGGGCCTCCCGGGCCCCGGATGTCGGTCCAGCACCCCATCTACATGGGTTTCATGGCGGCCGTCGGCATCGGTCTGGCCCTGTTCCTGTACTTCATGCTCACGAACACCGAGCAGCTGCTGCTGTGGATCCTGGCCGCGCTCTTCATCGCGCTCGGACTGGATCCGGTGGTCCGCTGGCTCGAGTCCCGTAAGGTCCCCCGCCCGCTCGGCATCCTGATCTCGGTGACGGTCCTGGTCGCCATCGTTGCAGGGTTCTTCGCCACCCTGATTCCCACCATCGTGGACCAGACCACCCAGCTCGTCGAGAAGGCGCCCATCTGGATCACCGACTTCCTGAATTCGGACTTCTTCAAGAGCGTGGATACTCAGTACCACGTGCGGGACAAGATCAGTGAGTCAGTCGCCAAATTTTTCCAGGATTCCCAGGCGGTAGGCGGCATTTTCGGCGGTGTCGTGGGAGTCGGCAGCACCATCGCCAACGGTCTGTTCGGTGCGCTGGTTGTGCTGGTGCTGAGCTTGTATTTCCTGGCCTCATTGCCCGCAATGAAGCGCTGGGGCTATCGGCTGGCCCCGCGCTCCCGGCGTGCCAGGGTGCAAAGGCTGAGCGAAGAAATCACCGGCTCGGTCGGCAACTATGTGATCGGCCAGGTCTGTGTCGCGGTCATTAATGCGACCTTCGCATTCATCCTGATGAGCATTCTGGGCGTGCCGTTCAGCGTCCTGCTGGCCTTCATCGTCGCACTTCTGGCGTTTATTCCGCTGGTCGGCGGCATGATCGCCGCCATCGTGGTGATCCTGGTTGCGCTCACGGCGGGCTGGCAGACGGCGGTGTTCTATGCCATTTTCTACTTCGCGTATCTGCAGTTTGAGGCCTACTTCATCTCCCCGCGGATCATGCAAAAGGCCGTCGCAGTGCCCGGCGCCGTCGCGGTGATCTCCGTGATCGCCGGCGGCAGTCTGCTGGGGGTGCTGGGGGCGCTGATCGCGATTCCCACCGCCGCGGCCGTGATGCTGCTGATCAAGGAAGTGTACATAGCGCGCCAGGACAAGCACTAAGCGCGGCAGAATCGACGGCGGACCGCCAGACCGGACGACGACGGCGGCCCGCCGGACCGGACGACGACGGCGGCCCGCCGGACCGGCCGACGCCATCGGCCGCGGCTTGGGGCCCGTTACTGCGCCGCCGACGCCATCGGGCCGTCCCATTGGCCGGATAGAACCGCACCGGGAATGCCGAGCACCGTGGACGAAATCTCGTTTAGGGCCCGCGCGGCGAATTTCTCGCCGACCCATAAGTGTTTGCCGCCGTCAATGCCGATCACCGAGGCCTGCGGAATACGGGCGAACCGCGCTGCGGCCTCCGCCGGGCGAAGATAATCGTCGAATTCGGGGATCAGCGCGGTCATTGGCTTTCCCAGCGCCGCCCAGGTATCCAGATCCTCATCGGTGGCCCGATGCAGCGGAGGGGACAACAGCACGGCGCCTTCGACAGCACTGGCCACGGGTTCGCGTGCACCGTATTTGAGCACCAGTTCGGTGCCGAAGGACCAGCCGACCAGCCATCGGTTCGGGAGCCCCCGCCGGCGTGCAAACTCCACTGCGGCGACCAGGTCGGCGCGCTCCGAAATTCCCTCGCCGAACGATCCCTCGCTGCGGCCCCGGGGAGAGGATGTACCCCTGGTGTTGAATCGGAGCACGGCAATTCCTGCAAGCGCGGGCAGCCGGTACGACGCCTTCCGAAAGACATGCGAATCCATGAAGCCCCCGTGCGTGGGCAGCGGGTGGAGCGTAATCAGGGTCGCTCTAATCTCCCCCGATTCCGGGGCAGCAAGCTCCCCCACCAAGCGCAGCCCGTCGTCCGTCGTCAGCTCGATATTTTCGCGCCGGGCCGGCAGCACGGAGGCGGCACGGATCGTCTCCGCCGTTACGGAATCCGAATATACGAAGGTTGCAGGATCAAAAGTCATGCATCTGAGTTTAGTGCGGCTCCCCGAAGCGTCGTTTACCGGTATTTGTAGCTTCGTGACTGCCAGCAGTTGGAATGCCAATGCCGGCGGTCCGTCAGGGCGGCTGCCGCTCCGAAGAGTGAGTCTTCCTGCCACACGACCAGGTGCGCCACGCCGGATTGGACCGGATTGTGACAGCCTGGACAGGTGTAAATCTTCGCTGCGTTGCGGGCCGTGACCGGCCGTACCATCCACTCGCCGTCTGGTGCGGACTCGCGGTGCGGGAAGCCCGAGCGGGCCCGTTCCAGGTCGAGGTCTTCCGGCGGCGCATTCTTATTGGGCCCCCGTCCCGCACCGGCACGGCGGGGGCGATTGGAACGGGGCATGCTTCCATTCTGCCTTAGTCTGGACCGGCGATGGACAGAGCCGAACCGCCCGCGAACGGAGCACAGGGGAAGGTACGGTCCCGGGTGGGCGGTAGAGTTCTGTTCGTGCGTTTAGTTATAGCTCGTTGCTCCGTTGATTACGTCGGCCGCCTCAAGGCTCATCTCCCGCTGGCCATCCGGCTGCTCGTGATCAAAGCCGATGGCTCCGTGCTGGTCCATTCCGACGGCGGCTCCTACAAGCCGCTGAACTGGATGAGTCCTCCGGCCACAGTCCGGACGACGACGCCGGCACAGACGGAGCTGGAAGAGGGAGTGCAGGAGCAGTGGATCGTCCAGTCGACCAAGACCGATGACCGCTTGATCATCAATGTCTATGAGCAGCTCCACGACAGCAGCCACGATCTGGGTGTCGATCCGGGCCTGATCAAGGACGGGGTTGAAGCGGATCTGCAGCGTCTGTTGGCCGAGCAGATACAGACCCTGGGCGACGGCTTCACGCTGATCCGCCGCGAGTATTTCACCGCCATCGGCCCGGTGGACATCCTGGCCCGCGATGCCGATGGCGCCACCGTCGCAGTGGAGCTGAAGCGGCGCGGGGACATCGACGGCGTGGAGCAGTTGACGCGGTATCTCGAACTGCTGAACAGGGATCCGCTGCTGGCACCGGTCCGGGGCGTGTTCGCGGCCCAGCAGATCAAGCCGCAGGCCAGGGTGTTGGCCGGAGACCGCGGCATCGAATGTCTGACGCTGGATTATGACGCCATGCGCGGCGTGGACGACACCTCGTCGCGGTTGTTCTGACCGAGCAGCGGGACTGTTCTAGCCGAACGGCCGGACCGGATTTTTCCGGACAAGTCAGGCCGCTGACTAGAATCAGTGCATGACTTCGAATGCTCCGCACGGTCCGGACGGCACCAGCTTGGACAGAAAGCTGATTACCGGCACTCTGGTGACGGACGGGATCATTATCAATGACGGCGTCCTTGCCACGGAAGGTGACCGGATCCTCTATGCCGGTCCGGCTTCCGGTCTTGACAGTACGGTTTTTGACGGTGCCGGTTACAGCGGTGCCGGTTACGGCGGTGCCGGTTACGGCGGTGCCGGTTACGGCGGTTCCGGTCACGGTGGTGCCGGTCACGGTGGAGCTGGCTATGGCGGCGCGGACACCACGGGCGGCGGTGGTCCGGATGGCCTCGGCTGGAACGAGCGGCAGGAGTTGCCCGCCGGCATGTTGATCCTTCCCGGCCTGGTCGACGTTCATAACCACGGCGGTAACGGTGGTGACTTTCCCGGAGGAGACGAAGCGTCGGCCCGGAAAGCGGTGGATTTCCTGCACCGCAGCGGCACCACGACACTGCTGGCCAGCATGGTGACCGCGTCCCGGGAAGACCTGCTGAAGGGAATAGACGTATATCTTGGCCTGACCCTCGAGGGGCTGCTGGCGGGTATCCACATGGAGGGGCCCTTCCTCTCGCATGCGCGCTGCGGAGCGCAGAACCCGCAATGGCTCCGCGAGCCCGATCTGGACCTGATGGCGGAGCTGATAGAGGCGGCCCAGGGCGAGATTGTCACGATGACCTACGCGCCCGAACTGCCGGGAGCGGCCGCGCTGGTGGATCTGCTGACCACCCACGGAATTACGCCGTCGCTGGGGCACACGGACGCCGATACCGCGACGGCGGCAGCGTCGCTGGCACAGGCGCGCGATGGGCTTTCCTCCACCGGGTTCGACGGCACGAGCGGGCGGCCCACCGTCACACACCTGTTCAACGGGATGCCGCCGATGCATCACCGCTCCCCCGGCCCCGTGGCCGCGTGCCTGACCGCCGCCAAGGCCGGCTACGCCGCCGTCGAGCTCGTCGCGGATAACACCCACCTTGACCCGCAGATCGTTCGGATGGTGTTCGAGCTCGTCGGTGCCGCCAACGTCCTGCTGGTGACCGACTCGATGTCTGCGGCCGGACTTTCCGACGGGCAGTACATGCTCGGCCCCTCCCCCGTCACGGTGACCGGCGGTGTGGCCACCCTCGATTCGACCGGTTCGATTGCCGGCGGCACCGCAACGTTGCTCGACGTGCTGCGGCGCACGGTGGCTGCCGGGGTTCCGCTGCAGGACGCGGCGCTCTCGGCGACGGCGGTTCCTGCCGCTGTCCTGGGGCTCTCCGACGAGGTCGGAGGGCTGCGGCGGGGGCTGCGCGCCGACGCCGTCATCGTGGATGCTGAACTGAAGCTTTCGGCGGTACTGCGGCAGGGGTCATGGCTGCAGGCGTGGTCCTGACCGGCACGCCGCCGTTAGTCCAGCCAGCCGCGCCGCCGTCCAGCCGCGCCGTGATCTGTTGATTGTCATACGGCCTCAGAGGAGACTGAGCACAAATTTCCCGCTTCTTCGGGAAAATTGACCCGACAGTTAACAAATGAGTGAATACTACCCCGGTTCATTGACCTGTGGAATGAGCCATGTAATGCTTGTGCCAGTCTTTGTGTACGTGGTTTTCATGCTCGCAAGACGTGTTGCGGGCGTGGAGCTCCCCGGATAAACGGACACCCGTCTATCCGGCTTCCTTCCCGCGGAGTAACTAGGTTCCGGACGAAATGTGCGGAGCTGAACAGTTCCAATATGAGGAGAAATACATGGCACAGGGAACCGTCAAGTGGTTCAACGCGGAAAAGGGCTTCGGCTTCATCACCCCTGATGATTCAGATGGCGATGTGTTCGTTCACTACTCCGAGATTCAGTCGGGCGGGTTCAAGAGCCTCGACGAGAACCAGCGGGTTCAGTTCGAGATTGGCCAGGGTGCCAAGGGCCCCCAGGCCACCGGAGTAACCGTACTCTAATTACCGTTGGCCCCCTGACGATGCCGGTGCTCCGGCACTGCCGGGGCCCGCGGACAGATGATCCCCGGCCGGTGCCGGGGATCATCTGTTTTATGCGCGCTGTGCACGGTCCAAGACCAATCGGAAGCCGGAAGCAGACGGGCCGTTCGGCAAAGGTCCGCGACGGACGGCGTCAGGAGACAAGCGTCCGCAGCAGCCGTGCGGTCTGCCGGACCGACAGGCCGGGCAGATACGCCGAAGACAGCGCGCGTCCAACGGCCGGCAGCGTCAGTGGATCCGGGTACATCATGTAGAGCGTGCGGTACTCGGGCTGAAAACGGGATTTGAAATGTGCCAGGGAACGGAAACCGTACACCGGTTCCAGCGCTTTCCCAACGATATTAAGCAACCGCGACAGGGCCGCGTCCTGTCGCTGCAGGTCCGTGTCGCCAGGTCCAGCGTCTGAGGATCGCGCGTCTTCGGCTTCGCCGCGATCCGGAGCCAGCGGTGAACCGGAGAGCGAAATGACCTCAACGGAGCCGCGCAGCTCCAATATGGCGGAGGCGATCAGGAACTCCATCACGCCGGGGAATCCGTCGGCACGGCGGCGCATGAAGTCCAGGGTCCAGCTGACCACGGTCCCGTCGGCAAACACCGGGAGCCAGCTCGTGACCCCGTGTACGCTGCCTTGCCCGTCCACGGCCACCGCGCAGAGCACGTTGTCGTCCATCAGCTCGTCGAGACCGCCGAGAGTGAAGCCCATCTCCGGAACCGGTTTGCGGGTGGCCCATTCTTCGGAAACCTCGACGATCTGCTGGCGCAGGTGAACGGGCAGCTCCCGATAGGAGGACCAACATACGCTGATGTCCAGCTTCCGCGCCTTGTTCAGCGCGGTCCGGACGTTTTGCCACTCCTTGCCCTTGAACTCGATCCCGCCGATGCGCAGTCTCGTTTCCTGTGCCACCGGCGCACGGCTGAATCCCTCGACACGCAGCTGCGGCCACAGGTCCCCGGTTACGGAGTAAAAACACGGCGTCAGCGCCCGTTCGGCACAGTAGTCCAGGAATCCTTCCACGGCGCGTCGCTGCACGGCCGGTTCACCGAAGGGACCGGCCACGGTGAGCGCGACAGTGCCATGCTCCTGGTACGCGATCCCGGCTTTACCGTCGGGCGTAAACCAGTATTCGTTGTTCCGCCACAGCGCCATCCAGGACAGCGAATCGCCGCCGATGCGGACCAACCGACGTGCCCGGTCCACCGCGCCTTCCTCCCGCTGCCCGCGCCGGCCCTGCACCAGGAATGCGCTCAGGACAGCCAGCAACACCACAGTCCAGAAGAGCGGTCCGCAGAGGTGGAAGAGCAGCGACTCCAGCGGATCCCGGTGCGCGAAGACCTCCGCCAGCTGTCCCGGGACCGGCAGCGGCAGATACTGGCGCGCGAGCTCGGCCAGCAACGGACGCAGCCCGCCGGGACGTTCCAATCCGCCGCCGCCGATCCACGCGGCGCTGTAACCGCCGGTCAGGATCAGCCCGGTAAGGACAATCAGCAGCAGTAGTCGCCGCCAGACCTGCCGTGAGGTAAACACTGAGAACCGCCGTCGGTACAGGAACAGGACGACGGCGATCAGCAGGGGCGTCAGCGCCACCGGCAGGAAATGGGCGACGCCGGAGCCCAGCATGGTGGTAGGGGCATGCGGGAGGTAGCGCGGAATCCGGGCAAGGAGCGAAAGGTAGATGAAGGACAGCGCCGCGATGAGTGTCTGCATCCCGATGACGATCCAGACGGCGAGCCGGTGCCCACGCCGTAGTCCTTCGGCACAGACCAGCAACAGCAGCGCAGGGACGACGGCGAGTCCCAGGGTCAGGGTGCCGCCCAGTCCGCCGGACGTCTGCGCCAGCTGCAGACAGGTCGCATCGACAGCGGAGCCACAGCTGTTCTGCAGCTCATTCACCGTCGGAACGGGGTTGAGCACGATGTCCCGCACGATCGACAGCGGCCCCGACGGGCTCTTGGCCACGGCGGCAAACACCGGACCGACGGCGAAGACCGCCACGACGATCGAGAGCATGTTCCGCACTTCCCGCGCCGTCGAGCGGTGGAACCGCACGTCGGTCGTGTCCGTCGCGGCCCACCGGCCGACGGCGACTCCCGCCAGCGCGCCCGCAAGGATCAGGACCGTTTCCGCGTGCCCGACGTAGAGCACCAGCATCAGAGCGACGGCGAAGACCCCCACCCGCAGCCGACGGCGCCAGAGCGGACCGAACCGGGCGGCGGCAACCATTGCACAGGCGGCCACCGCCGGATACGGTCCCAACGCCGTGGCATCCGTCATTTGCCCCAGCCAGCCGTCCCCGGCGTAACGGGCCAGCTGTGTGACAACCGAGAACACAAGGACCGCCGCGACGTGCCCGCCGAAAAACACCAATGCGGCCTGCAGCGAGCCGGCCCGCAGTTCCAGTAGACCAACGGCTCCGGCGATCAGCACGGTGGAAACGATGTACGCCGCCGGGTTCGTGGCGAAAAATATGGCAGTGAAAAGCGTCCACCAGTGCCCGTCCCGGTAGTGCTGCAGCTGACCGCTGAATTCGGCGAGCGGCCCGGATCCCGGCCCGGCCAGCAGGCTGCCGGTCGCGGCGGCCAGTGTCCAGAAAACCACCAGGACCCCTACCGTGAAGGGCGTCCGCCTCAGCGGCCAGTGCAGCCGATCACTCCAGCGCACAGGTCGCCCCATAGGAGAAGCCGCCCACGGCCCACCGGCCGGTGGCAGGCGTGACGTTCAGAGTCCCGGTGATCCACCGCGGAACGTCCACGCAGAGGTAGGTGTCAGCCGGCGCAATCCTGCTGTCCATACACAACGTGTTGGCGGATTGCGCCCCGTTCGGATCGGCCACGGCGACGACGGGTGCCAGACCGCCGTGGCCGCGCGCGTAGCCGTCCATGATCCCGCCGAATAATGCGGACCACGGGATGGCGCCCGTGATGAGACTCAGTCCTGCCAGCTGGTTCACGGCGGAGCTACCGCCAGGTCCCGATACCTATGACCGGACCGGCTTCCAGCCAGGACGACAGGCCCGCATAGGCGTCGAACTTCATGGCCATCAGCATTTCCTCACCGTCGTAGCTCAAGGTGACGATAACGACGTCGGGCTGTACTTTAATGCGTTCGGATTCGGTGGGCTGCCGACGGCCCACCAGCACGATCGAGCTGCGCCGGAACCGGTACCGCGCCCGCGGGCTCAGGGACATCAGCCGGAACCATTCCAGGTCCGCGTCCTGATAACGACAAACCCCCATCTGCCAGCGGTTTCCCGGCGAGCGGATGGAGGCGTCAACCGTGCCCAGAGCGCGCTGCAGTTGAAAGCGGCGCACCCCGAACAGGCACAGGACAAAGATGAACAGCAGAAAAAGCGCTGCTATGGCGATGAACGCGGTCCCGGGATCGTTCATCTGCCCGAAGCTATCGGTTCCCTGCGTTGGCTGAACCGGCCGAATCTTCCAACTGAGCGTTATCAGCAACAATGACCACGCGGTCACTGTCCACCGAGAAGAAACCGCCATCAACGGTCACGGAAATCCGGGCGCCGTCAACAGGTTCGATGGCAAGTTCACCTTCGGCCAGAATGGCCAGCAGCGGAGCGTGCCCCGGCAGGATCCCGATCTCGCCGTCGCTGGTACGGCCCTTGACCATCTTCGCCGCGCCGGACCAGACAAAATGGTCCGCCGCGACGATTTCGACCTCAAGTTGAGCCATCCTACTTGGTCGATTCCTGGATCGCTGCCCACTGGCGTTCGACATCGTCCATGCCGCCGATATTGAAGAACGCCTGCTCGGCAATGTGGTCCACGTCGCCGTTGCAGATCGCGTTGAATCCCTCGATGGTGTCCTTGATCGAAACCGTGGACCCTTCGACACCGGTGAACTGCTTGGCCGTGTAGGTGTTCTGCGAGAGGAACTGCTGGATGCGGCGGGCACGCGCCACCACGATCTTGTCCTCCTCGGAAAGCTCATCAACACCGAGGATGGCGATGATGTCCTGGAGTTCCTTGTTCTTCTGCAGAATCTGCTTCACCCGGACAGCGGTGTTGTAGTGATCGTGACCGATGTACTGCGGATCCAGGATGCGCGAGGTGGAGCTGAGCGGATCCACGGCCGGGTACAGCCCACGGGATGCGATTTCACGGGAAAGTTCCGTGGTGGCATCCAGGTGCGCGAACGTGGTGGCCGGGGCCGGGTCGGTGTAGTCATCCGCAGGAACATAAATGGCCTGCATGGACGTGATCGAGTGCCCCTTGGTGGACGTGATGCGCTCCTGCAGCAGACCCATCTCGTCCGCCAGGTTCGGCTGGTAACCCACGGCGGACGGCATCCGGCCCAGCAGCGTGGACACCTCGGAACCGGCCTGCGTGAAGCGGAAGATGTTATCCACGAAGAGCAGCACATCCTGGTTCTGCACATCGCGGAAGTACTCCGCCATGGTCAGCGCGGACAGCGCCACACGAAGGCGCGTTCCCGGCGGCTCATCCATCTGGCCGAAGACAAGGGCGGTGTCCTTCAGGACGCCGGCTTCTTCCATCTCCACCCAGAGGTCGTTGCCCTCACGGGTACGCTCGCCGACACCGGCGAAGACGGAGGTACCGCCGAAGTTGCGGGCCACACGGGTGATCATTTCCTGGATCAGTACCGTCTTGCCGACACCGGCGCCGCCGAACAGGCCGATCTTTCCGCCCTTGATGTAGGGCGTGAGCAGGTCAATGACCTTGATGCCGGTTTCCAGCATCTCCGTCGAGCCCTCGAGGGTCGCGAAGGCGGGCGCCTTGCGGTGGATCGGCCAGCGCTCGGTGATGGTCAGCTCCGAGGCGTCGACATCAAGCGGTTCGCCGAGCACGTTGAAGATGTGGCCCTTGACGCCGTCGCCGACGGGCACGGTGATGGGAGAACCGGTGTCAACCACGGCGGTCCCCCGGACCAGTCCGTCGGTGGCCTGCAGGGAGATGGCGCGAACGAGGTTATCACCCAGGTGCAGTGCGGTCTCGAAGGTGATGGTGCGGGTAACGCCGTCGAGGGTTACGTGGGTGGTGAGGGCGTTGTAGATTCCCGGGATTGCGTCCGCAGGGAATTCGACGTCGACAACGGGGCCAATAACGCGGGCAATACGCCCGGTAGCACCGGCCTTGGAGGCTACCTGTTCTGTGCTGGTGACAGTCATCTCTCTCGCTTCAATCAGTAGATGGCGTGGGGTTAAGTCTAACTGGTCGGAACTTCGCTCCGGCCACTGTGGTGTCGGGAGCTGTGGTGTCAGGACGCGTTCAACGCGTCCGCACCGGCAACAATCTCGGACAGCTCTTGGGTGATTTCGCCCTGGCGGGCCGTGTTGCGCAGTCGTGTGTATTTCTTGATCAGATCGGTCGCGTTGTCACCTGCGGACTTCATTGCCCGCTGGCGGGCGGCGAGCTCGCTGGCCGCTGCCTGCAGGAACGCATTGAAAATACGCGATTCGATGTACCGGGGAAGCAGCGCATTCAGCACCTTCTCCGTTTCCGGCTCGAACTCATACAGCGGCAGCAGATCCTCGGCGGAGGCTGCCTGCTCCTCCACGACCTCAAGCGGCAGCAGACGGACCACGGTGGGAACCTGCACGACCATGGACTGGAACCGGGTGGAAACGACGTGGATCTCGTCCACGCCACCCTTCTCGAAGTCCGTAGCGAACGCCTCCAGGACGGCTGCTCCGACTTCCTGCGCGGTCTTGAACTCCGGCGCATCGGTGCCACCGGTCCAGACCCGCTCGAATTCCCGGCCGCGGAAGTCGAAGTAGGCCTGCGCCTTGCGCCCGATCAGGAAGTACTGGATTTCCTTGCTATCGGCGGTCAGGAGCTCGGTAAGAGCCTCGGCCTGCTTCAGCACGCTGGCCGAGTAGGAACCCGCAAGTCCGCGGTCCGAGGTCACAATGACAACGGCGGCACGGCGGATCTGCTCCGGTTCGGTGGTCAGCGGGTGGTCAATTTCGGACTGTGATGCCACAGCCGAAACCGCGCGGGTGATGGCATTCGCGTACGGCAGGGAAGATGCCACACGTGCGCGCGCCTTCCCGATGCGCGAGGTGGCGATCAGTTCCATCGCCTTGAAGATCTTGCGCATCGACGTGGTCGACGTGATCTTCTGGCGGTAGACCCGGATCTGGGCTCCCATAGTCTTCCTTTCCTATGCTCAGCGGTGGCTGAGCCTGTCGAAACCACTGACGGGTTCCGACAGGCTCAATCAGCCAATGAAATCAGCGCTTCTGCTTGACGATTTTCTCTTGGTCAACATCGGAGTCTGACAATGCGTCGTGCTCCTCACGTCCGGCGGCCACCAGATGGTCGTCGCCTTCACCGAAGAAGCCCTTCTTGAACTCCGTAATGGAGGTCTTCAGCGCCTCGGCGGTGTCGTCGTCGAGCACGTTGGTCTGCGCCAGCGTGGTCAGCACCGAAGAGCTGTGACGCAGGTGCTCCAGGAACTCGCCCTCGAAGCGGCGCACATCCTCCACCGGGACGTCATCCAGGTAGCCCTTAGTGCCGGCCCAGATGGAGACGACCTGGTTTTCGATCGGGAACGGTGCGTACTGGCCCTGCTTGAGCAGTTCCATCAGGCGCGCGCCGCGGGTCAGCTGCTGGCGCGATGCGGCGTCCAGGTCCGAGGCAAACATGGCGAATGCCTGCATGTCGCGGTACTGGGCCAGGTCCAGCTTCAACGTACCGGAGACCTTCTTCATGGCCTTCACCTGCGCCGAACCACCCACGCGGGAGACCGAGACACCCACATCGACGGCGGGACGCTGGTTGGCGTTGAACAGGTCCGACTGCAGGAAGATCTGGCCATCGGTAATGGAGATCACGTTGGTCGGGATGTACGCCGACACGTCATTGGCCTTGGTCTCGATGATCGGCAGACCGGTCATCGAACCGGCGCCGAGCTCGTCGGAGAGCTTGGCGCAACGCTCGAGCAGGCGGGAGTGCAGGTAGAACACGTCGCCGGGGTAGGCCTCGCGTCCCGGCGGCCGCCGCAGCAGCAGCGAGACGGCGCGGTATGCCTCGGCCTGCTTGGACAGGTCGTCGAAGACGATCAGGACGTGCTTGCCGCCGTACATCCAGTGCTGGCCGATGGCCGAGCCGGCATACGGTGCCAGGTACTTGAAGCCGGCCGGGTCGGACGCCGGGGACGCGACGATCGTGGTGTATTCCAGCGCGCCGTGGTCCTCGAGGGTCTGGCGGACGGCTGCAATCGTAGAAGCCTTCTGGCCGATGGCGACGTAGATGCAGCGGACCTGCTTCTTTACGTCCCCGGAGGCCCAGTTGGCTTTCTGGTTGATGATCGTGTCAATAGCGATCGCCGACTTACCCGTCTGGCGGTCACCGATGATCAGCTGACGCTGGCCACGGCCGATCGGGATCATGGCGTCGATCGCCTTCAGACCGGTCTGCATCGGCTCGTGCACCGACTTGCGCGCGGTCACGCCGGGAGCCTGCAGCTCCAAGGCGCGCCGGCCCTCGGCCCGGATCTCGCCCAGATCATCAATCGGGACGCCCAACGGGTCAACGACACGGCCCAGGAACTCGTCGCCGACAGGAACGGAGAGAACTTCGCCGGTGCGGTGAACTTCCTGTCCCTCTTCAATACCGGTGAAGTCACCAAGAACAATGACGCCGATTTCGCGTACGTCAAGGTTCTGGGCCAGCCCCAGCGTTCCGTCCTCAAAGCGCAGCAGCTCGTTGGCCATGACGGAGGGAAGACCCTCCACACGGGCGATGCCATCGCCGGCCGAGGTTACTCGGCCGACTTCAACGCGCTCGGCGTTGCCAGGCTCGTAGGACGCCGCAAACTCGTTCAACGCATTACGGACGTCGTCGGCGTTGATGGTCAATTCGGCCATCTGCAGTCCCTGCTCTCCTATTTCGCGATCACCGTTGTTCACGATGACCTAGCTTTGACCGGTGCGGCTCAGTTGACCGACGGTCGGTTTCGTCTCTTCTTGCTGTTGCTGCCTAGTTGCTGTTTGGCGCCTAGCCGGCCAGCTGGCGGCGAAGCTCGCCGAGCCGGGAAATTACCGAAGCATCCACTACTTCGTCCCCCACCCGCACACGCACTCCACCGATCAACGTCGGATCAACGATGGTGTTGACCTTCAGCCCGCGGCCGTAAAGACCGTTCAGGCCGGCCTGCAGCCGTTCGGTCTGCTGCGCCGTCAACGGACGGCTCACGCTGACGCTGGCGATCCAGCGCCGCTGACGCCGCGCGGCCAGGTCAGCGAAGCGCTCAATGAGCTTCGTGATCTTGACGCCGCGCGGATGCGTTACCGCCTGGCTGATCAGCATCCGGGCTTCTTCGCTTGCGGACGGAACCAGTCTCAACGCCAACGCGGTTTTAGCCGCGTCACTCGCCTGCGGCTCCGCCAGTGCCCGCTGCACCTCGTGGCTGGAGTCAACGGTCTGGTTGAAGACGAACAAGTCGTTCTCCAAATGCTCCAGCCCGGTGATACCGGAAGCAGGACCGCCCGAAACCGGACCGCCCGACGCCGAGGCACCGGAACCTGCCGCCCCAGCATTGTTCTCTGCAACGGCAATGGCCACGGTTGCGGCCACGGTTTCGAGTGCATCGCCGATGTCACGGGCAGCCGCCCAGCGCGATGCTGCGAGCTTTCCTACAATGTCGCCCGCCTGGGCGGAGACCTTGCCATGGACCAGCTGTGCGACCAGTGCTGTCTTCGAAGCGCCGCTCCGGGACGGATCCGTCAGCGCACGCCGCAGACCGGCCGAACTGTCCACGGCACCGAGGATGCTGAAAAGCTCCTGGGCCAACAACAGCGAGCCGGTTGGAAGCTGTGCCTCCAGATCGGCCAGCGCCGTGGTCAGCGATCCGCTCGATACACCTGCCATTACTGGACTACACCTGCGTTCTGCGTCGGTGTGCTCTGCTCTTCGAGATCCGCCAGGAAGCGGTCGACCACGCGGGTAGAGCGCGCATCGTCGTTAAGCGCCTCGCCCACGATACGGCCGGCCAGCGTCGTTGCCAGCGTGCCAACCTCGGCCCGCAGGGAGACGACGGCGGCCTGGCGCTCGGCGGCGATGGCCGCCTGTGCCTGCTCCGTGATGCGGGCGGACTCGGCGGCTGCCTTGTCCTTGAGGTCTGCCAGAATCTGGGCGCCCTCGGCGCGGGCCTCCTCGCGGATGCGATTGGCTTCTGCGCGGGCATCCGTGAGCTGCTGCTTGTATTCGTTCAGCGCCGCGGTTGCCTCGGCCTGTGCCTTTTCGGCCTTGGCAATGCCGCCTTCGATGGCTTCGGTGCGCTCGGCGAAGGTCTTCTCGAACATCGGTACAACAAACTTGACCACGATGAACATGAGGACCGCAAAGCCCACGGCAACAACCAGGATTTCCCACCAGTTAGGCACCAGGGGATTCTCGGCTACCGCTTCAGAGGCGGCGGAAATCATGAGATGGTTCATATTTCGCCCGTCCTATCTACTCGCAAATGAAGTGTTGTCTCTTTACTTGAGAACGAACGCGAACACAAGGCCGAGGATGGCGAGGGCTTCGGTCAATGCCAGGCCGAGGAAAGCGATGGGCTGCAGTACGCGCTGAGCCTCCGGCTGACGTGCCACACCGTTGATGTAGGCCGCGAAGACCAGGCCTACACCGATGGCTCCACCAATCGCAGAGAGGCCGTAGCCAACGAGGTTGATAGAACCGTTGATTGTGCCGTTCATGAATGTTCCTTTCAAGATGCCCGCAGGCAGGTTGTTTGGTTCGTTTTATCCCCCGTGGGGAATGCTAGAGATATTTAGTGGCTGTCCGCGTGGACAGCGCCCTCGATGTAGATCGCCGTCAGCAGCACGAATACATACGCCTGCAGCACCATGATCAATGCCTCAAGCATGTACATCGCTATCGATCCGGCGAGCACCAGAACTGAGGCACCCTTCATCAGTACACTTTCCTGCATGACCAGGAATTCAATGCCGGAACCCGCGATCAGAACGATAAGGTGACCGGCCAGCATGGTTGCAAAGAGACGCAGACTGTGCGTCATCGGACGAACCAGGAAGTTGGAAATAATCTCGATCGGGACCACCAGCGGCAGGATGTACCACGGGACACCGGAGGGAACCACCGCAAGTTTCAGATACCGGAGGCCATTGGTTTTGAGGCCGACCCCGATCCAGATCACATAGACGAGCGCAGCCAGGAAGTACGCCCCGCCGACGTGCGAGAAGCTGGGCAACTGGATAAACGGAATGGCACCGTAAATGTTGTTGATCAGGATAAAGAAGAACAGCGAGAACAGCAGCGGCACGTACTTCATGAAGTCCTTGCCGCCGATCACATCCTTGGCGACCGAGTTGCGGACGAAGTTGTAACCGACCTCGCCGAGGAACTGCAGCTTCCCGGGAACAAGTTTGCCCTGGCGGCCGGCGGCCACAAAGAACCAGGAGATCAGAGCCACGGACAGGAGGACCAGCAGCATCTGCTTGGTGAACTCGAAATCTCCGATGGTGAACAGCGGTGCCAAGTGGCTATTGACGCCGGGCGGGTTAAACGTTCCACCCTCTTGGGCGGGGAGCGTAAGCGCGATCAACGCGTTTCCTCTCTGCAGAGTCCGTACTCGGGCATGGTCCGGGGAAGCGGGCCTGTGGCCGCACCGTTACCCCCGGTGATATTGAAAATTTGTGGCATTATGGCTGTTCGGATTTCTTCGTTTCCTCGACCTGCTGCGTTCCGGCAGCGTCATTGGTGCGGTTGCGGAGGAGGCGGCGGGCAAAGGACAGATAGAACCCGCCGGCCAGACCAACGAAGGCTCCGGCCAGAACGAACCAGTGGGTTCCCAGCGCATTATCCAGTCCCCACCCTATCAAACTCCAGACCAGGGTTCCGCCAAGTACGTAGCTGAAAACGGCCAGTCCGGCGTTGTATCCGCCATTGCCCGCGGGATCGGTGGTGCCCGAAGAAGCCACCGAGATCCGCTCCGGCGCGCGGCCGTGCACGTGCCGCATGCGCTGGCGCTCTCTAGACATTTTTCCCGTCCTCCGGCGCGTCCCTGTGATCGGCAACGGGGACACCGGCCTTGGGCGGCTGGGGATCGTTGTAGAGCTGATGACGGGTGCGGCTGAACGCCACAACTTCCGTCCCCTGCCAGAGTAGAACGGTCACGACGGCGGCAGTAAAGAACCACGTTCCGTCCAGCCAGCCCGGGGCGCCGTAAAAGAACAGCACCGCGGCAAAGCCGACCACCTTGACAAGGTAGGTGACGAGGAAGATGCCGATGGCTCCCGATGGGTTTTTGCGGCCCACAAAATGCCCCACCAGCAGGCTGATCCCAAAGAAGAGCACCACGATCGCTGCCCCGAAGAGCACGCTGAGCACTCCCGCTCCCCCGCTGGTCACGGCCGCAACGGCCGTCAGAATGACGACGACTGCCACGGCGGACACCGAGCAGTACGCCAGAATCCGCAGCCACGGAGACGAAGTGGGTCCGGAGACAACGATCCGGCCGGACGGCACAGGGCCGCCGGTGGCGCTGGCGTCGTTCATCAAAAACCAATCTTCTTCAGGCTTTGGGCTGGAAGCCAGCGAAACAGTCGGCGGTTTTGCGCCGTTTGAAATTCTACACGAGATAGAACTGCTGCCTGCACAACAGCTCAGCCGCAGCTGTGCAGGTTAGGCCTGCGCGGCCCGACGGCGGCGGATCAGCCGCTGAAAAATCGTCGGCGTACGCAGGTACAACAGGACGACGCCGGCGCAGAGGATTCCCATCGGCACCGACGCCGCCGGACCGCCGCGGGCGGCCAGCACCCCGAGGATGCTCGTCGCCACGGTGGCGGTCGTGACGACGGCCGTCGCCTGCAGATGGCTGAGCCCGACGATGGTGAGCCGCTGGTAGGCGTGCCGGCGGTGCGGTGCATACCAGCGCTCCCCCGCAGCGATCCGCCGGATCAAGGTGATGAAGGTATCCGCCAGATAAATCAGCACCGGCGAAAAGATGTACTCGACCGAGACGCCGGCCAGAAATGCAGCCACGGCGGTCACGGAAACCGCCGCGCCCAGCAGGTAGCTGCCGACGTCACCGAGGAACACCGCGCCCCGGCTGAGATTCCATGGCAGGAAGCCCGCGAAGGCCCCGGCGATGGCCAGACCCGCATAGACCAGCCAGCTGTGTCCGGAGAAATGCCCGGCCAGTGCATAGAACACACCCACCACCGCACCGTGCATGCCGGAAATACCGTTGATGCCGTCCATGAAGTTGGCAACGTTAATGTAGGCGGCCACGGCGATGGCCCCGGCCGGGATCCACCAGAAGGCGTGCCCCTGCGCCACCGTTGCCAGCGCCGCGGTGCCGACCAGGCCCAGACCCAGCTGCAGTGCGGCCCGGACCCGCACGCCCAGCCCGCGCAGATCCTCGATCCAGCCGATGGTTGCCGCCGCGACCATCACGGCCAGGGCGATCACCAGGATGATGCGGTCCGCGGGCTCCAGCGGGGCAAAGAGGGCTGCGATCATCGCCGCGGCCAGCGCCCCGGCGACGGTGACGCCCATGCCGCGGATGGTGGGGATGCTGTGCGAGGATCTGCCCGAGGGGATATCGAGCACCCCTCGGCGCAGCAGCCAGGGCTTAACCGCCAACGGCAGCAGCAGGCTCAGTGCAAGCGCGATCGCCGAAACCAGGACAGCCACTATGCGCCCGCGGCGAGATCGTCGTCGGACTCGTCCAGTTCCTCGGGAGCCGGCCCGGACTCCAGCCTGCAGCGCCGCAGCCAGGTATCCAGGCTGAGGGTCTCGGGGGCCAGCGCAACGGCCGTGGTGTGGGAAATCTTGGGATGCAGCGGCTTGGCATCATCCTCACCCACCCCGACCAGCTGTTCGTGCATCTTCTCGCTGGGCCGCAGTCCGGTGAAGACAATGCCGATGTCCTTGCCGGACATCGCGATCATCCGCTGCGCCACGTCCAGAATTTTGACCGGCTCGCCCATATCCAAAATGAGCACGTCGCCGCCATGGCCGATGGCGCCGGCCTGGATCACCAGCTGGCAGGCCTCTGGAATGGTCATGAAAAAGCGGGTCACGTCCGGATGGGTGACGGTGATCGGGCCGCCGGCTTTGATCTGCTCCGTGAAGAGCGGCAGCATGGAACCGCGGCTGCCGATCACATTGCCGAAACGCACCGAAACGTACCGCTTGCCGGTCTGCTGGGCCATCCAGGCCGTCAGCTTTTCCGCCGCCCGCTTCGAGTGGCCCAGTGCCGTCGTCGGACTGGCGGCCTTATCGGTGGAGACATTGACGTACGTCTCCACCGACACCGACTGCGCTGCGCGGAGCACATTGAGCGAGCCCAGCGTATTGGTTTTCCAGCCCTCCTCCGGGTACTGCTGCAGCAGAGGTGCATGCTTGAGCGCGGCGGCGTGGAAGACCACCTCCGGACGGCGGTCGCGGAAGATCCGGTTCAGTGCGTCGGCATCGCGGATATCGGCCAGTACCGTGTCCTTGCCATTGAGCAGACCATGGCCGGAAATGGAAATCTGGGTTTGCTGCAGACCGGTTTCATCGTGGTCCAGCATGATCAGTTCCGCGGGGCTGAACCCGGAGAGCTGGCGGCACAATTCGGAGCCGATCGATCCACCCGCGCCGGTGACCAGCACGCGCTTACCGGTCACGTAGCCGGCGATCTGATCCAGCTTGATATCCACCGGACGCCGGCCGATCAGGTCCGCGACGTCAATATCGCGGAAATCGGACAATCCCGCATTGCCGCCGGCCAGCATGTCCTTCAAGGGCGGCAGCACCAACACACGGATGCGAAGCCCCGCAACGGTGTCCGAAATCTCCCGCACCTTGGCGGACTCGACGTGGGCGAAGGCCAGCACCAGCACCGTCGCCTTGGTCCGCCGGATCACCTCGGGCAGGTCTTCGCCGCGGCCCAGCACGGAGACGGAGGAGAGCCGCAGGTGCTTCTTGGCGGCGTCGTCATCGATCAGGCCGACCGGGAAGTACGGCGACTCCTGATCCTGCAGCATGCGGTTGATCAGGGAATTACCGAGGAAACCTGCACCGTAGACCAGCGTTTTCTGGGTTCCCTCGCCCGGCTTGGCTTTGCCCTCGACGTAAAGCCGCTTCATGTACCGGACGGCCGCCATAAACAGGCAGGCAAAGGGAAAGGCGATGGCACCGACACTGCGGGCAATATGGATTTCATTGACCAACAGGTACAGAAAAATAAACATCACCGCGGCCACGATCAAGGTGACGACCACGAGGATCCTGGCCTCGTGAAAGCTGCCGAAGGCGTATCTGCCGCGGTACAGTGCCATGGTCCAGCCCGCGATCAGCTGCGTCACGATGGCCACCACCATCAACATGACCGTGCCGCCGACGTGGATCAGCGTGACATCAAGCTCGTAGCGCAGCAGCAACGCCAGTGCGATCGCCACCACCCAGGCCAGTGAGTCCAGCACAAACTGGGACCACAACCATAGCGCCGGCTTCTTGTCGGATTTGTTGTCGCTGACCACACTCACACCCTTTTCACAATTTCTGGGTTGCACACTTTGACCCACCGCAGCCGGCGCCCGCCTCAGTCGTGCGCCGGGAGCGCGGCGACGGTTTGCCGGTCCGCCCTTCTAAAAGTACATCGGATGTCCGCTCTTCCGGCACAGCACGGGGCCGGGCTGTCCGCCGGATGCCTCATTTCCGGCGGCCGGTCTTCCAGCACCCGACCTTCAGTCACACATGGCTCCGGGCCGCTCCGGCAACGAGGCGCCTGTAGGCATTCGTTCGCCAGGAGGTCGGCAGGAACCGGTACCCGCCGCGGACGGCAATGTTGCGCAGGTACTGGAACCGGGAGATATAGCCGGCGGCGAAGAGCCTTGACTGCAGGGCCAGCTCGGCACGGAAAACCGCGGGGCCGCCGCGGCGCTCGTATGACCCGGCACTCACCCGGTACAGCACCAGCGGCTCGTTGATGTTTTCCACGTTCGCGCCGGCCGCGAGCATCCGCATCCACAGCCAGTAGTCCTCTGCCTGCGGGACGTGCTGGTAGCCGCCCACCCGCCGGACAGCCGATCGCCGGAAGACCGCGGTCGGGTGGTTGATCGGATTGCGCATTGCGGCGGCGCGCCGGATGGCGGTCCGGCCAACGGGCACCGTACGCAGCGCCAGCAGGTCCGACTCGCTGTCGCCGATCTCCTGCATGCCCGCTCCGACGAGGTCGGCCCCGGCGGCAATCAGCGGCAGCTGACGCTCAAAACGCTGCGGCAAGGAGACATCGTCGGCATCGGCGCGGGCCACGATGTCATTGCTGCAATGCGTCAGGCCGATGGACAGTGCCGCTGTCAGGCCGGCATTTTCGGCAACGGTGATCCGCTTGACCGGAATCGCCGACCCGGCGGCCATTGAGTCCAGGACCGCCTCAAGCTCAGCAGCCACCGGCCCGTCCTGGATCACTACGACCTCGTGCGGCGGCACGGTCTGCTGCCAGCTGCCCGAGTCAAAGGCCCGGCGGAAGCGCTCCGCGGAATCACCAGCGTACACCGGCATCAGCAGGGTGAAGGGAAGGTCCGCCTCTGCGGGCAGGTCAGGCAGTTGCTGCCGTTGGGGTTGTTGCTGTCGTTGGGGTTGTTGCAGGTCCGAAAGCGGATAAATTCCGGCGAAGACTTCGCTGTTGGGCCGAGGTGGCCGGGCCGCATCGCGGACACCCCGGACTAGCCCGTCGAGCAGCACCCGGCGGTTGCCGGAACGGGAGATCGCACGGATCCACATGCGGGCCGAGGCGCCGAAATACAGGAACTTCTCCCAGCCGGCCAGTGATCGGGAGCGGCTGAAGGTCCAGAGTTTATTGCGGACGTCGTAGTAGAACCGCGGGCCCGGATCGCTCGCAGAACTGCCGAATTGCACCGTGTGATGGGTTACCGCCGATGCCGGAACCCGGATCGCATCGCCGAACCGGGCCAGCCTGGTGGTGAATTCAAAGTCATCGTTCCAGATGAAGTAGTCCGCCAGCGGTAAGCCCGCCTGCCGGATCGCTGCGCCGCTCATCATTGCGGAGACGAAGGAAGCTGAGCGGATCGGGATGGCCCCCACCCGTGCGGCTGCCCGCTTTTGCACCGACGTCGCACCGAGCCGCTGGCCCATCGTATTCATCGGGTGATCCCGGCCGTCCAGCCAGATCACACGGCTGGCCAACAATGCGGGCCTGCGTTCGGGAGCCGGCGAGTAATCGCGCCAGGCATCCACCAGTGCACGCAGCGATTCTTCGTGCGGTTCCGTGTCATCATCCATGACCCAGACAAGATCACCGGAATGGTGGACGACGGCGCGTTCTATCCCTGCGGTAAAGCCGCCCGCTCCCCCGAGATTCTTCGACAACGCCACCAGGTCCACCGGGTACGGCAGATCGGCACCGCGGATAAAATCGACGGATCCGTCGGTGGACGCATTATCCACCACCACGACGACGTCGGGCAGCAGCGAACCGCAGGCAATACCACCGAGTGTTTTGGCGAGGAGCTCCCGCCGGTTGTAACTGACTACGACAGCAACAACGCGCGGCTCATCCACGCCGTGATACGGGGAATTCATTCCTCGTCAAATACCTTCCAGCCGTCCAAATGCGGTCATCCCGGCTGTCCAGGAGATCCCTGATGCCTTTCCTGAATGCGAACGGCCACCAACGGGCCGGAAAATTCGTATCCGGTCACCGGCCATCAGTCTACCCGGGACTCATTTCTCGTCCCGCATCGCCCCCGGCGGGTTCTGCGCAGCGCCCGGTACCGGGGCTGCGCAGGATGGACTCCTGCGCGGTGCCCGCGTCCACGGCTGCGCGGCTTGCCCCGCGGTAAC